>ERZ773104.85-NODE-85-length-128364-cov-26.358572_pt1 | contig 128364 bp, 106 predicted proteins | sample MGYA00511920_ERZ773104 | MGnify/ENA primary metagenome ERZ773104 (study PRJEB29015, sample SAMEA2737857) | human gut metagenome | biome: human gut; feature: human-associated habitat; material: faeces | place: China | collected 2012 ... | reverse complement strand
CAGATATGTGTGATAGAATAGACCCAATATCACCAGAAAAATGTCCACCACATATCCCAGGATGTGAGGAAGATATCAAAAATATTGCATATAAAAAAGCACATGAATTATATGGAGATCCATTACCAGAAATAGTTCAAACAAGACTAGATAAAGAATTAAATTCTATTATAAGCAATGGATATTCAGTAATGTATATTATTGCACAAAGACTAGTATGGAAATCAAATGAAGATGGATATATAGTAGGTTCAAGAGGATCAGTAGGATCATCACTTGTAGCATTTATGACAGGTATAACAGAAGTAAATTCATTACAGCCACATTATAGATGTCCAAAATGTAAATATTCAGAATTTGATGATTATGGAGTTGGAAATGGATTTGATTTACCAGATAAAGATTGTCCAAAATGTGGCACAAAAATGGCCAAAGATGGAATGGATATACCATTTGAAACATTCCTTGGATTTAATGGAGATAAAGAGCCAGATATAGACTTAAACTTTTCTGGAGAATATCAAGCAAAAGCACATAAATATACAGAAGTAATATTTGGAAAAGGAACAACATTTAAAGCAGGAACAGTTGGTACAGTAGCAGAACAAACAGCATTTGGATATGTAAAAAAATATTATGAAGAAAGAAATATACCAATAAATAAAGCAGAAATAGCAAGAATATCAGTAGGATGTCAGGGGATAAAAAAAACAACAGGACAACATCCAGGAGGAATTATAGTAGTTCCAAAAGGAAGAGAAATATATGAATTTACACCAGTACAGCACCCAGCAGATGACCCAAATTCAGATATAATAACAACACATTTTGATTATCACTCAATAGATGGAAACTTGTTAAAACTTGATATACTAGGACACGATGATCCAACTGTAATACGTATGCTTCAAGATATAACAGGAGTAGCACCAACAGATGTACCATTAGATGATAAAGAAACAATGTCAATCTTTTCATCAACAAAAGCATTAGGTGTAACACCAGAACAAATACATTCAGAAGTAGGAACTTATGGAATACCTGAATATGGTACCAAATTTGCTAGAGGAATGCTTTTAGATACACACCCAACAACATTTGACGAATTAATAAGAATATCTGGACTATCACATGGTACAGATGTATGGTTAGGAAATGCACAATCATTAATAGAACAAGGAATTGTAACATTACAACAAGCAATATGTTGTCGTGATGATATAATGATATATTTAATGAAAAAAGGGCTTCCACCAGATAAATCATTCAAAATAATGGAAGCTGTTCGTAAAGGTAAAGTTGCAAAAGGAAAAGAACCAAAATGGAAAGATGAATATATACCTTTAATGTTAGAACATGATGTTCCAGAATGGTATATAAAATCTTGTGAAAAAATAAAATACATGTTCCCTAAAGCACATGCTGCAGCTTATGTAACAAACGCATTTAGAATTGCATGGTTTAAAGTTCATATTCCATTAGCATATTATGCAGCATTTTTTACAATAAGAGCAAAAGCATTTGATGCAGAAGTTATGATTAATGGAAAAGAAAAAGTAAAAAATAAAATGAAAGAAATTGAAATGATGGGAAATAATGCTACTCCAAAGGACAAAGATATGTATGATGATTTGGAATTAGTATTAGAAATGTATGAAAGAGGACTTAGATTTTTACCAATTGATTTGTATAAATCACATGCTACAAAATTTCAAGTCGAAGGAGATTCATTAAGACCACCATTAAATAGTATAGCAGGATTAGGAAATGTTGCAGCTGAAGGAATTATGAAAGCTAGACAGGAAGAAAAATTTATGTCTATAGATGATTTAAAAATTCGTTCAAAAGTTGGTGATTCTGTTACAGAATTGTTGAGACAATTTGGTTGCCTTGAAGGAATGAGTCAAAGTAATCAATTAAGTTTGTTTGGATAAAAATAATAATTCATAAAAAATAAAATCCCATAATCCCTTGACATCTAGGCAATTTGAAGCTATAATGAAAGCATCAAAGAAGTGGAGGACACAATATTAATGGAAAAAAATATGTTTTCAATTAATGAAAATCAATACAAAGAAATGACAGACGAAAAATTAATAGAGAATATAAAGCAAGATGACAATATGGCTTTAAACTGCTTATTAGAAAGATATAATGATGTAGTAAATATGAAAGCAAATAAATTTTTCATGGTAGGAGCAGAAAGAGAAGACATGGTACAAGAAGGAATGATTGGATTATATAAAGCAGTAAAATCATTTGACACAGAAAAACAAAACTCATTTAAAACATTTGCCAATATGTGTATAGAAAGACAATTAATAACAGCAGTCAAAAATTCAAACAGACAAAAACACATACCATTAAACTCATCAATATCTTTAAATTCAGCAGCATATGAAGATAATGATGATATGGACAAGCTTGAAATAGTAGATTTAAAAGCAGAAGATGATCCATCAGATATAATAGCAAATCAAGAATATTCAAAAACAATAGAAAGAAAGATAAAAGAAAATTTAAGTGAATATGAATTATCAGTTTTATATGAATATGAAAAAGGACATTCATATGCAGATATAGCAGAAAAATTAAAAACAAAAGTAAAATCTGTAGACACAGCGATACAAAGAATAAAGAAAAAAGCAAATAAAATAAAAGAAAGTATAGATTCGTAACTTAATAAAATATTAAGAAAAAAGTCGAAAAACAACGAAAAAAGTAGCAAGAAGTACTTGCTATTTTTTTTATTTTCTTATAAAATATTATTTAAGTGTATAATAAAATTTAACCTTGAGAAAGGAATTCAAAAAAATGAATTTAAGTGAAGAAGAACTTCCAAAAGCATTACAAAAACATGTAAATGAAGAAGAAATAAATAAAAATTCTACAAATAACAAAGAAACAAAAAAATCAAAAAAAATATGGTTAAGAATATTAATAACAATTATAATTCTAGGAATACTAGGAGTGTCTACATTGGCCTTTTTATTATATGGACCATATTCAGGCTTTAGAGAGTGGTTGATAACAAGTGCAATGACAACAATGAGACATCAATATTTAGCAACATGGTTTTATGATGATGAAACAATACAAGAAGTACTAAATAATAATAAAGTACATGAAACAGACGAAAGTACAGATACATCAATGATAGTTGTAGTTGATGATAAAAAAGAAGAAATACAATATGCAAATGAATATGAAAGACAAATTCTAGAAAAAGATCCAGAACATGAAGATTATAAGATAATAAAAATAGAAGGAAAAGGTTATGATGGATATATGGCTGTAATATATGATCCATCAAGAATAAAAACAGTATATACAAGCAAATTAGGTACAACAGGAGAATATTTAACAAAAATGGCACAAGACAATGATGCATTAATTGCAATAAATGGAGGAGGATTCGAAGATCCAAATTATGTAGGAAATGGAGCAACACCTCTTGGAATAACATTTTCAAATGGAAAATTAATAACATCAAAAACGTATAAAGGACAAGGTGGATTGATTGGATTTACACAAGATGATAAATTAGTACTTGGAAAGATGACAGCAGATCAAGCAAAGAAACAAAAAGTTCGTGATGGAGTAACATTTGGACCATTTTTAATAATAAATGGAAAAGCATCATCAGTATCTGGAAATGGTGGATGGGGAACAGCACCAAGAACAGCAATTGGACAAAGACAAGATGGAATAGTATTATTTTTAGTTGTTGATGGAAGAACAGTAACAAGACCAGGAGCTACAATGAAAGATTTAATAGAAATCTTCGAAAGATATGGAGCTTATAATGCTTCAAACTTAGATGGTGGAACATCTAGTGCAATGGTCGTAAACAATAAAATAATAAATGACCCAGTTGATCAATCAGGATCACATAGAACAAGATATATTTCAACAGCATTTATATTAACAAAAGAAGATAATCAATAAGTAAAAATGGAGGATATAATGGGATTTGTAGTTGCAGTTGATGGACCTGCCGGAAGTGGAAAAGGAACAATAACAAAAAAAATAGCTAAAGAAATGAATTTAACAAGTATAGATACAGGAGCAATGTACAGAAGTGTTACACTTGCAATGTTAAATGAAAATATAGCATTAGATGATTATGAAAAAATATCAAAACTTTTAGATGAAATAAAAATAGAATTTAAAAAAATAGATGGAGTTCAAAAAGTATATTTAAATGGTAAAGATGTATCATTAGAAATCAGAACAAAATCTGTTAATGAAAATGTATCACCAGTTTCAACAATAAAAATAGTAAGAGAAAGACTAGCCAAACTTCAAAGAGAAATGGCAGAAACAATAGATGTTATAATGGAAGGTAGAGATATTGGAACAAATGTATTTCCAAATGCAAATGTAAAAATTTATTTAGATGCAACACCAGAAGAAAGAGCAAGAAGAAGATATTTACAAAATAAAGAAAATGGAATTGAAATGCCATATGAAGAAATACTGGAAAGTGTAAAAAATAGAGACTTTATTGACAGTACAAGAGAAATAGCACCATTAAAAAAAGCAGATGATGCAATATATGTTGATTCAAGTAATATGACAATTGACGAAGTTGTAGAAAGAATAAAAAAAATAATAAGTGAAAAAAGAAAATAGAATAGGAGTTATAGCATGAAAGAAGAATTTTTAAATTTATTAAGAAGTGTAAAAAGAGAAGGAATTGATGATTTAATAAGATTTATTGAAAATACAGATTTTTTTACTGCACCTGCAAGTACAAGATTTCATGGAGACTATGCTGGTGGACTTGTAGAACATAGCATGAAAGTATATGAAATATTGCAAGAAAAAGTAAAAAATGCTCCAATAGCATTAAATATACCAACAGAAACTTTGATAATAGTACCATTATTACATGATTTGTGTAAAGCTAATTTTTATAAAATTGATTATAGAAATGCCAAAAATGCTTTAGGAGTATGGGAAAAGGTACCATATTATACAGTTGAAGATACTATACCATATGGACATGGTGAAAAATCTGTTATGATGATAACAGAATACATGAAATTAACAAGTGAAGAAAAGTATGCAATTCGTTGGCATATGGGATTTACAGAACCAAAAGAACAATATGGAACAATAGGATTAGCATATACTAAATATCCTTTAGCATTGCTTATGTTTGAAGCTGATTTGGAAGCAACATATTTCTTTAATACATAATTAAAAATCGCCAGATAGGCGATTTTTTTTATAAAAAAGTCACTTTAATTTAAAGTGACTTTATATAGTAAATTATTTTGCTAAACATTTATCAAGTTCTTCGCAAATTGCTTTTTTATCCATTTTTTGACCAATGAAAACAAGTTTCACCATTCTATCTCCAACTTCTTCATCCCAGTCTCTTTCTAAATCAGAATTAGCTTTTCTAAATGCTTGTTGATCTTTTAATGGGAAAGTAGCAATCCATTCGCCAGCTTCATAAACTCCAGTTTGTTTTCCAGCTTGTTCAAAAACATATGACATTTCATCATCATTCTCAAACCAAACAATACCTTTACATCTAATTATATTTCTTGGTAATGAATTAACGAAATTATGGAATTTTGATTCAACTAAAGGTTTTCTTCTATAATATACAAAAGTTCCAATTCCATACTCTTCAGTTTCACCTTCTTCAGCTTCTTCCTCAGTTTTATCTAATTCTTGAGCCCAACCAGCTGAAAGTGAAGCTTTTTCGAAATCAAAAGCTTTTGTGTTCATAATTTCTCTAAAATCAACATCTGAATAATTTGTTTCTATTATTTTTGCACTTGGTTGTAATTTTTTTACAACAGCTTTAACTTTTTCAAGTTCATCTTTAGAAAGTTCATCAACTTTGTTTAAAATCAAAGTATTACAGAATTCAATTTGCTGAATTAATAAATTTTCAATATCTTCACCGTCAATTTCATCTTTTTCAAGTTCTTCACCACAATTGAATTCATCTCTTAATCTTAAAGCATCAACAACAGAAACAACATTGTCTAATCTACAAATTTTAGGTAATCCATATTGTTTTGTAGAATCTTGTAAAACAGTTATTGTTTGAGCAATTGGAATAGGTTCACAAATTCCACTAGCTTCTATTAATATATAATCAAAATTTCCTGTTTTAACTAAATCAACAATTTGTTGCATTAAATCAACTTTTAAAGTACAACAAATACAACCATTTTGTAAAGGAACAAGGCTATCATTTGTTTCAGTAACAATACCACCTTTTCCTATTAAAGATGCATCTATATTTACTTCTCCAATATCATTAACAATTACAGCAACTTTGTAACCATCTTGATTATTTAAAATATGATTTATAAGAGTTGTTTTTCCAGCTCCTAAGTATCCTGTTAATAATGTAATTGGCACAGTTTTCATTTAAAATTCCTCCTTTTTGGCTTAAACCATTATAATTCGCTTGAATTATATCACTTTTTAGAAGTAAATGCTATACTTTTTTTAGAATTTATGGTATAATATTTACATAATTGCGTAAATACGTAAGTAGAAAGGATGAAATTCATGACGCGGAGTACAGAAAAATATTCACCACTATCTGAGGAAACAGTATTAAAACTCAAAGAAAAACACTTACAAGCAGCACAACAATCGAATGATATTTTGAGTTGGGCTCAAAAAGAATACGATTTGTTGACTGATGTGGAAGTACCTGAAGAAGATTCAAAACAGTTTTATCTTTTTCTTGATGGTTTGAGAGGCTGTATCAACTACCGAAAAATGACCATTAAGATGAAAAATGAAACGAGTTACTTGTTGAAAACAATAATGTATCTCATTTTGTGGATGAATTCTGTTGATGGGAAAACAACTTGTATTGAACTGATTGCAAGATGCAAATCATTTGAAAGCGAACTCACAAAAATTTTGCGCAAAGCAAATATGAATCTCTCAACAAGTATTCGAGATCGTTTTGGAATAAAAGGAATCATCTTTAATGATGCTTCTGAAGAAGAAATTGAAGAAATGATCGAGCATATTTTTGATACCATTAATAATGTTTTGGTTATTCGAAACATTAAAATGGCAAGAGAATTCAAAAAGTGGGTAGAAGAAAGCACTGAAATTATGGAGGCTGATAAAAAAGTTGTTGCAGAAATTATGGATACGCCATTTTTTATTGATGAGTCAAAAATAAAAGACTATATCCATCATCCCAAAGAAAATGGATATAAAGCATTGCAATTTACCTTGTCAATAACAGCATATTCTACGAATATCCCTGGTGCACAAATTGAAATTCAACTGAAATCTCAAAAAATGGAGGAAGAAGCTGAAAGCGGAAAAGCAAGCCATGAAGTTTACAAGAAAACAGGTGGTCATACAACGGAAGAATTAACAGATATTGATTTGCTGATAAATGAGGCTTTTAAAATCACAGATTTTACACGGCTTCATATCAGTGGGTTCTCTGGAAATTCTGAAAAAGAAGATAGAATTGGAGCATCGCAACCTGATATTTTTGAAATTCGGCATCTTTCACAAAGTTTTGTGAATAAACAGTAATCCTTTATCCCTAGGAAATTATTTCCTAGGGATTTTTTGATTTGTAGTATTACAATTGATATGAAACAAAAATTAAATGAGGGAACTGGTTTTATTGTAGGAGCAATAAGGGCTTTTTCAGTTCCAATAGTAAGTGGGGCTGTTAATATGGTCAAAAATACTACAAATTCTATATTAGGGAATGTTGGTATCGATTTGTCAGATGGCTTTGATGAAAAGGATGTGTATGGATTAACTGGTTGGATTGCACAAACAGCTGTAGATACAGGAGCTTTTGTTGTAAAAACTTTTGTAAGTACAACAGTTGCGTCTACACTAGGCGGAGGAATGATTGGTACTACTGGTGCATTCGTTGTAGGAAAAGTAGTTGGTCCAACAATAGATGAAGCATTTGGTGAGAAAGCTGTTGATTGTGTACATACATTTTTAACTTCAGCTTTGGGATTTTTTGGAATAAAAGCTAAACCAGATGAAAAAGAAACTGCTACAGCTGGTACAGAAGAGGTTGAAACTATTCTAACTGGAGATAAGGCGAATTTGCAAGGTAATATAACTGAAGATGGAAAGAAAGGGAATAATGGACAAGCAGAGCTTAATAATGCAAATGGTCAACAGCAAAATGCTGCAGATAAAACTAATCAATTAGCAACATTACAAGTTCAATTGGCAGAAGCACAAAAAGATTTAGAGCGTAAAAAAACAACTTATGATGCATCTAAAACTGCAAATGATGCTGAAAAGGAATGGAGAGCATCAAAGGAAGCGGCAGAAAAATATAATATGGAAACAGTTTATACAGCTAAAAAGAATGTAGATAAATATCAAGAAAATTATGAACGTATGGAAAGTCGTTTAAAAACAGATAATGCAAGTCATGATAAAATTACAAAACAATATGAAGATGCACAGGCTAAATTAGATAAAATACAACAAGAAATAGATGCATTAAATAAAAAATAATGTAATAAGGAGGTAAATAATGAGTTCACCATTGAGAATAGATTATGAAAGCATACCAAATCAAGCAAACAAAATAAGAAATACAGCATTAGAAATAAATGATAGAATATTAGACGTATATAAACAAGTTGCTGATATGCATGCACATTGGTATGGTAAAAGATATAATGAATTAGTAAGCAAATTCAATGAATTAGCACCACAATTTAATAAATTCTTAGAAGTAATAGTATCCCAAATACCATACATGTTTGATGCTATTGCTAATGACTTCTCTGGAATAGACATACAACAAAATGTTGCAACAGCAAGAAAAAAAGGATATAAAAGTATCCAAGAAATCCAAATATTTAATGATGTAGGAATGAGATACTTACAATCAGAAGTTGATCCATATCAAACAGAAATCGTATCAGATTTTCGTTCAGCAAAAGAACTTATGGATTCAATGCAAAAAACTGTAGAACAAATAATATTACAATGTGATGGTGCAGATGAATTTAGATCACAATTTAGAAATTTAGTAAGTTCATTTAAACAAGTATTAGACAATGTAGAATCTCAATTTGTAGAATTAATGAATAAAGACAGAGCACAAATTGAAAAAGCAGAAAAATTAAATACAACAAAGTAAAAAAAATTAAGAATAGATATAAGATCTATTCTTTTTTTATTTAGAAAGGCATAAAATTAAAAGAGGTGATTTTATGCCAATATCATTATCAAGCAAAAAGAAAATGAGAAATGGACTATTTGTAGTAATGGTAATAATTTTATTATTAACAACAAGATTAGGATATATCCAATTAGTATGGGGGGCAGAATTGAATAATCAAGCAACAAGTCAACAATCACAAAGCAGAAAAATAACAGCAAAAAGAGGAACAATATATGATACAACAGGAAAATATGAATTAGCAGTGAGTTCAAGTGTAGAAGCAGTAACAATAAATCCAACAAATATATCAAAAGAAAACAAAGAGAAAGTAGCAAAAGCATTAAGTGATATATTTGAATTAGATTATGAAAAAGTTTTAAAAAGACTAAACAAAAGAAGCTCAATAGAAACAATAGTAAAGCAAGTAGAAAAAAGTAAAACAGATGAATTAAGAAAATGGATGGAAGAGAATGAAATAACTACAGGAATAAATATTGATGAAGATTCAAAAAGATATTATCCATATGGAGACTTAGCAGCACAAGTAATAGGATTTTGTGGAAGCGATAATCAAGGACTTGATGGAATTGAAGCAAAATATAATGATGAACTAAAAGGAACAAATGGAAAGATTGAAAGACAAACAAATGCAGCAGGAGAAAGTTTAGGAGATGAAGAATATATTTCAGCAATAGATGGAAATAGTTTAATATTAACAATAGATATGACAATACAATCAATTGTAGAAAAATATTTAGAAGAAGCGTGTATAGATAATGTTTGTACAGATGGTGGAAGTATAATAGCTATGAATCCTAAAAATGGAGATATTTTAGCAATGGCAACATATCCTGCATATGACTTAAATAGCCCGTATGAACCACATACAGATGAACAAAAAGCAGAATGGAAAAATCTAGATTCACAAGACAGAACAACAGCAATGCAAAAAATGTGGAGGAATAAGGCAATATCAGATACATATGAGCCAGGTTCTGTTTTCAAAACAATAACATCATCTGCAGCATTAGAAGAAGGAATAGTAACAGATATAGATAAACAAGGACAATTTTGTTGCACAGGAGGAATAGAAGTTGCAGGAGTAAGAATAAAATGTTGGAGATATTATAGACCACATGGATCAGAAAGTTTAAGATTAGCATTAATGAATTCTTGTAACCCAGTATTTATAGGACTAGGACAAAAAATAGGTGTAACAAAATATTATGAATATTTAAGAAAATTTGGACTGTTTAATAAAACTGGAATAAAATTGCCAGGAGAAGCAAATAGTATATTCATAAAAGAAGAAAAAGCAGGACCTGTAGAATTGGCAACAATTAGTTTTGGGCAAAGATTTGAAATAACACCATTACAAATGGTAACAGCAGTTTCAAGTATTGCCAATAAAGGGACATATATAAAGCCGAGAATAGTAAAAAGTATTATAAATAGTGAAACAGGTGAAAAAACAGATATGCCAGTAGAAACAGGAGAGCAAATAATATCAAAAGAAAATGCAGAAAAAGTATTAAGCATGATGAACAGTGTTGTATCAGAAGGAACAGGAAAAAATGCAAAAGTAGAAGGATATCAAGTTGGTGGAAAAACAGGAACATCAGAAGATGGAGTTAATACTGGAAAATATGTTACATCATTTTGTGGTGTGGCCAATACAGATGATCCCCAAATAGTACTTTTAATAACTTTATATAACCCAACAGGAGAAGGTGGACACCAAGGTGGTGGAGTTGCAGCTCCTGTTGGAGGAAAAATTTTAAGTGAGGTTTTACCATACTTAGATAGCAAGGCTGATATTGACAAAATTATGTAAATGTGCTATAATAATAATATCTTGAGTTCTTGCACAGAGTAACTTTAGAAGTTTTGTAAATTTCTGGGGGGCTGTGCAAAACCTCCAGACAATTATGGAGGTGCAACTATGATGCACAACAACATGTCCGGCCGTAACTTTATGAACGCTGAGACCGCCAAGTTTACTGGTGCTGTCCTGCTGGTTACGGAGATCTACGCACTGCTCGCTAGCCTTGTTACAGGCCTGGAGTACATCTTCGCGATGATGTTCATGAACCAGTTCGCGTACTATGCGTCTGGCAAGCTGCTGGATGGCAGCAAGTATATCAACCTGCTGACAGGTATGGTCTATGCTGATGGCGTGGCTAAGGATGTAGTCCTTGTCTCCGCTAAGCTGTTTGTCCTGGTAGCGGTCCTCGATATCTTGTACGTTTTCGTGAAGACCAAGTGGCTGAAGCATGCCAAGATCAAGGTCTTTTCTGAAAACACTGTTGTGATGGCCTTTGCAGTTATTTCTTCTGCGGCATACAGCTGGAACATGCTCCTGGAGAGTAGTACCCTGTATCTGCAGCTGAACAAGCCGGCGACTCTGTTCACTGGTTACTGCACCCTGGCTATCTACTGGGTACTCCTGTTCGTTGTGTTCGTTGGCTTCTGGAAGGCGCTGCTCTTTTTCCGTAACAAGAAGAAGGCTTCTCATTCCTAAAGCAAAGTTTGATTGGCAGAAATGCTAAGATAACTTAACGGGAAAGCGTATATCACATTTTTGTGGTATATGCTTTCTCGTTTTTTTATAAAAATTTTCTTGTTTGTTTTATTATATATGGTAAAATAAATAATATAATTGAATAAGAATATTTTAAGAAAGGAAAATTTAAATGATTAAATTAGGAATAATATATGGAGGGATTTCAACTGAACATGATGTATCTATAATGTCAGCGAAGTCTATATTAGAAAACTTAAATAAAGAAAAATATGAAATACATGAAATTTATATAAATGAATATGGAAAATGGTTTGAAATACAAAATGGAGAAAAAGAAGAAATATATAATTTAATATGGACATTAAAAGAATTAGATGTAGTATTTCCAATTTTACATGGAATTGGAGGTGAAGACGGAACAATACAGGGAATGTTAGAAATGTTAAAAGTTCCATATGTTGGGTGTGGTGTATTAGCTTCTGCAGTAGGAATGGATAAAGTTTATTCAAAAATAATATTTAAAGAAGTAGGAATTCAGCAAGCTAAATATTTAGTTATTTATTATAAAAATGATAAATATTATATTAGAGAAAATGGTATAGGTGAAGAATTAAAATTCGAAAAAATAATTGAAAAACTAAAGTTTCCAATGTTTGTAAAACCATCAAATTCAGGATCATCTGTAGGAGTAAAAAAGGCAAATGATGTTAATGAATTAAAACTTGCTATAGAAAATGCAAGTAAATATGATAGAAAAATTATTATAGAAGAGGGAATAAAAGGAAAAGAAGTTGAATGTGCAATTTTAGAGAAGAAAGACGAAATAATTGCATCAACAGTTGGAGAAATAAAGTCAGCAGAAGAATTTTATAGTTTTGATGCAAAATATAACATACCAAATTCTCAAACAATTATACCAGCCAAAATAGAAAAAAAACTAATTGAAGAAATTCAAAAAAATGCAATCAAAGCATTTAAATCAATAGATGGAAGAGGTTTAGCAAGAGTAGATTTCTTTATAGAAGAAGGAACTAATAATATATATATTAATGAAATTAATACAATGCCAGGATTTACAAAAATAAGTATGTATCCAAAATTATTTGAATCAGATAAAATAAGTTATAGTGAATTGTTAGATATATTAATAAATTATGCAATTAACAAATTTGACTTTACATAAAAATGATGATATAATAATAAATAGTTGGTATTTACCCAAAAAAGCAGAAAGGAGAAAATTATTTAAACTTATTAAATAATGAGGTAAAAACATATGACAAATTTGAAAGTGAGACATTTGAATGGTGAAGTCGTCGAATTAAATCTTGAAAAAGACAAGATTTATGTAGATGACCAAAACAAGATTGTATATTTTAAATTTGGCGATGATGAAAATGGTGTTATGCAATATAAAGAACTTGGTTTTAAAGATGTTTGTACAACGCCACAGTCCATAGTTACACATCTTTTTAACAGTGGTTTTTATGCAGTTGTTACAGGAGTTGGACAATCTGATGATGGATCAGATTTAGTGCAGTTTTCTAGAAAGAAATATCTTCAGGAACAGATTGATTGCATTAAAGTAGATGATGTCTATAACTGTAATATTAAATCTATTGCACCATTTGCTTTATTTGCAGAACTTGCAGATGGAGTAATTTGCATGGTACACTGTTCTGAGGCATCAAAATCTTCTATTAGAGATATGAATACTTGTTTCAAAGTAGGTGATAATATCAAAGTAAAAATTATCAGTAAAATTTTCCAAGATGGAAAGTGGAAAATTAATGCTTCCAGAAAACAAGCTGATAAAGGTATTTCTCCTATTGTTGGAACAATATTGCCGGTAATGATTACCGGTAATGCTGGATATGATGCATATTATTGTGAAGTTACGCCTTCTCAAAAAGGAATTCTTCATGTTCCTATTACAGAAAAATTTAATGTGGGCGATCAAACTTATGGATATCTTATCCAGAGCACTGATGATGGTTTTGTTCTTAGAATCTATTAAGTAGTTTTCTCATAAAGAGTCGAAATATATTTTTCGGCTCTTTCTTTATATTCATTGATTTTTTTAGAAAAATATTATATATTAATAATATAAAAAAAGATAAAGAAGGAAAATACAAATGAAAGAAAATAAAACACTAATGCAATATTTTGAATGGTATTTAAGACCAGAAAATAAATTATGGAATAAAGCAATAGCAAATGCCCAATATCTATCAGCAATAGGAATAACAGATGTATGGTTTCCACCAGCATATAAAGGTGCAGGAGGAAAATATGATGTAGGATATTCTGCATATGATTTATATGATTTAGGAGAATTTGACCAAAAAGGAAGTATAGAAACAAAATATGGAACAAAAGAGGAATATATAAATGCAATAAAAAAATTACATGAAAATGGAATAAGAGTATATGCAGATATAGTATTAAACCATAAAATAGGAGCAGATGAGCCGGAAATCGTTTATGCAAGCGAAGAAGAACAAACAAATAGAAATGTAGATACATCACTTCCAAAAAAAATAACAGCATGGACAGTATACAATTTTAAAGGAAGAAATAACAAATATTCAGACTTTAAATGGAATTATAATCATTTTAATGGAACAGACTGGGATGAAAGTGGAAGAAAAAATGGGGTGTTTCGTTTTAGTGGTAAGAAATGGGATCAAAATGTAGATGCTGAAAATGGAAATTACGATTATTTGATGGGAGCTGATATTGATTATAATAATCCAGAAGTTGTTGAAGAAATAAAAAAATGGGGAAAATGGTATGTAGAAACAACAAATATTGATGGGCTAAGACTAGATGCTGTAAAACATATAAAATCAGGATTTATGGCTGAATTTATTCATGAAATGAGAAAGATAAAAAAACTTGATTGTGTTGGAGAATATTGGAACAGAAATTTACAATCATTAGAAAATTATATAACAAAAACAAATTCAAGTATTCCATTATTTGATGTACCATTACATTATAATTTATTTGAAGCTTCAAATAGTAATGGAAATTATGACATGGCAAGAATATTTGATAATACATTAGTAAAAGAAATGCCACAATTAGCAGTAACATTTGTAGATAATCATGATACAGAACCAGGACAAGCACTATTTTCATGGATTCAAGAATGGTTTAAACCATTAGCATATTCATTAATATTATTAAGAAAAGACGGATTACCATGTGTATTTTATGGTGATTTCTATGGAATACCATCACAAAATATAAAACCAATGGGTGAAAAATTAGAGAAAATAATAAAAGCAAGGAAATATTTTGCATATGGAGAACAAATAGATTATTTTGATCATCATGATATTATAGCATGGGTAAGAACTGGTGATGATGAACATACAGACTCTGGAATGGTTACAATTTTAAGTGATGGGCCTGGTGGTTCTAAAATGATAAATGTAGGAAAAAAATTAGCAAATACGGTATTTTATGATTGGCTTGGAAATGTACAAGAAACAGTATATGTTGATCAAGATGGTAATGGAATATTTTATTGTAATGGTGGAAGTGTATCTGTTTGGGTAAAAAAAGAAAACATATATAACTAAAAAACTTGAAAAATAGGCATTTATATAGTATAATATACGACGACTATAAGGTTTATAGGTAAATCCAGAAAACCTAAATATAAAATAGCAAGGAATGTTGAAATTATGGATTATAAAGATTTAGCAGAATTAATCTTTCCAGATGTGAAAGACATATCATATTATGAAGAAAAATATCCTGAAAGAAATCTACCAGAAGGAGCTGTTGTAACAAGATTTGCACCAAGTCCTACAGGATTTGTACATATAGGAGGATTATATCAAGCATTAGTAGCAAGAACAGTTGCAAAGAAAACAGGAGGAGTATTTTTCTTAAGAGTTGAAGATACAGACCAAAAAAGAGAAGTAGAAAATGGTGTAACAGGAATAGTTAATTCATTAAAAGACTTTGATATGGCACCAGATGAAGGAATGATTTCAGATACAGAGGAAATTGGAAATTATGGACCATATAAGCAATCATTAAGAAAAGAAATATATCAAGCATATGCTAAATATTTAATAGCACAAGGAAAAGCATATCCTTGTTTCTGTACACAAGAAGAATTAGACGAAATTAGACAAAAACAAGAATCAGCCAAAATAAGACCTGGATATTATGGTGTTTGGGCAAAATGCAGAAATTTAACAGTTGAAGAATCAGCTGAAAAAATAAAAAATGGAGAACCATATATAATAAGATTTAAATCACCAGGAAGAGAAGATAGAAAAATCAAACATAAAGATGTAATAAAAGGAAATGTAGATTTCCCAGAAAACGATTTAGATATAGTAATAATAAAAGCAGATGGACTTCCAACATATCACTTTGCACATGCAGTTGATGATCATTTAATGCATACAACACATGTAATAAGAAGTGATGAATGGTTATCATCAGTACCATTACATTTACAATTATTCCATGAATTAGGATTTAAAGCACCAAAATATGCACATATTTCACCAATTATGAAAAATGATAATGGAGGAAAGAGAAAATTAAGTAAAAGAAAAGATCCAGAAGCAGCTGTTGAATATTATAAAAAAGAAGGAATTCCTTCAGAAGCAGTTAAAGAATATTTATTAAATATTGCAAACTCAACATTCGAAAATTGGAGAAAAGCAAATCCAGATAAATCAATAGATGAATTTGATTTCCAATTAAATAAAATGAGTGTAAGTGGAGCATTATTTGATATGATAAAATTACTTGATATTGGAAAAACAGTAATATCAAAAATGACAGCTGAAGAAGTATATAATTATTCATTAATTTGGGCAAAAGAATATGATGAAGAATTAGCTAAAATGTTAGAAGATAAAGAATATGCTTTAAAAGTATTTGGAATTGAAAGAGGAAATAAGAAACCAAGAAAAGATATTTCAAAATGGTCTGATGTAATGTATAATATTGGATATATGTATGATGATGAATTTTATGGAAAAGTTAATGAATATCCATATCAAGTTATTTCTGATAAAGAAGATATTGCGAAAATATTAGATTTATATATTTCAAAATATTATAATGAATCAGATGATAAACAAACATGGTTTGATAAAATTAAAGAATTAGCAGTAGAGATGGGATATGCAGGTGAAGTTAAAGAATTTAAAGCAAATCCAGGAATGTATAAAGCACATGTTGGAGATGTAAGTACAGTATTAAGAGTTGCTTTAACTGCTAGAACAAATACACCAGATATGTATGAAATTATGCAAGTATTAGGAAAAAATAGAATTGCAAAGCGTTTAGAAGTTGCTAAGGAGAACTTAAAATAAGTGAAAGTAATTTTTGTTGATGTTGATGGAGTTCTAAATTCAGATGATTTTATAGATAGTGTAAAAGGAAAACAAGATATTGATATAAAAACAGTTTTATTATTAAAAAGAGCAATTGAGGAAACAGGTGCGAAAATTGTAATGGATACATCTTTTAGATATACACAATCATTTTTAAAAGTTCAAGAAATGTTGTTACAAAATGGAATTATGTTTGATAAAACACCTTTTATTGATAATGAAAGAGGAAAAGAAATAAAACAATATTTATCTGAACATAGAAACATTGAAGATTATATTTTGTTAGATGATGTTGTGTTTTCGGATTTTGATAATGAATTATTAAGTCATTTAATAAAAATGGATGATACAAATACACGAGGAATAGGGAAAGGCCTTCAAAAAAAAGATATAGAAGAGATTATCAGAAGGTTTGGAAGAAAAAAAGATTTTAAGGAAATTGAAAGATAGGAGGAACAATATGGAATATAACATAGGAGATATAGTTAGAACCAAAAAAACACATCCATGCGGAAGTAAACTTTGGGAGATAACCAGAGTTGGTGTTGATTTTAAATTAAAATGCCTAGGGTGTGGCCATATTATTGTTCTTGAAAGACCCAAAGCCTTAAAAGCAATAACAAAATTAGAGAAAAAAGCAGAATAAAAAGAAATAGAGCTGATTGGTAAAGTTGGCTCTATTTCTTTTTAGAATAAATAAGAAAAAATGAAAATTTTTCTTTGATTTGTTCTCGCCCAATTTGAGTTTTCGACTAAAAGGAGAAAATCTCAAAGGGCTAGTGATTGTAGCTATTATATAAAAAACTCTCGTCCTGTAATGGGACGAGAGAAAGATATATTCTTTTTTAGTGAATGTTATATTTAGACAGTGAATACACCAAGTTGTTCATTGTTCTGCGATACCATCCACTGATCACCACGTTCGGCATTATTGGTGCCACACCAAGTAATGGTGGCATTGTGATCACTTGCAATTTTGGCAACGATCTTAAACTGACTGTCAAAGTTAGCTTGCCATTCAGCTTTAGACTTTGCCATTTTTTCTTTTTCTTCAGGATGTTCCTCCAACCATCTTTCAGTGAACTTTTTGTATTCAGCATCAAATGAGCTATTAAAAGGAATATTAGCCTTGAAGTTGAAGTCTAAAATGGTAGGGATATTAGCTTCATAGCACCCTTTGTAAGGGTGAAGCCAGCCGAGCCAAATTGCTTCGCAAGTTTTGTACAGCTTGAGAGAATCTTTTCCAAAAATTGACTCAAGGCTGACAGATTTGCGATGGTTTTTCAGATTGTCAATAAAAACATTCATTTTTGTACCTCCTAGGCAATTGCCTATTATAAAATGTGTTTTTCCATGTTGAAAAGGAGTTCCAACATTCGAACTATTCTTTATTATAACAAAATTTACAGAAAATGTCAAACAAAAAACGGAAAAAGAGCTATAAATCAGCTCTTTTTTCTTTTATAATTCGACAAAATATTTTATAAAAAATATAAATTTGACATTTTTAAATATATTGTTCAATTATATTCCAAACATCTTCACAATAAATTTTCTTTTCAGAAGAAAATGGTAGTGTAGTAATATCACCAATAGGGTTTAATTGATTTTGAATATTTTTAGAAGCATCAAGAACTTTAGTTTTAGCAATTTTATCAGCTTTATTTGTAAGAATCATACAAGGAAGACCACTTCTAATAACATAATCATACATTAAAAAATCATTTGAAGTAGGGTCATGTCTAATATCAACTAAAAATATAATTAAACAAATTTCTTTGCGATGTTTTAAATAACTTTCAATAAATTCTCCAACTTTTACTTGTTCTTGTTTTGACATTTTGCTATAACCATAACCAGGTAAATCAACAAAATAAAATTTGTCATCCATATTATAAAAATTTAGTTGACGAGTTTTACCAGGTTCACTACTTGTACGAGCAAGTTTTCTTCTATTAATCATTGTATTAACAAAACTAGATTTTCCAACATTAGATTTTCCAACTAAAACAACTTCTGGTAGACCATTTTGTGGATATTGACTTTCTTTTACAGCAGAAACTTCAAAACGTGGATTTTTTATTATCATAATTAAATTCCTTTCTTATACATGATATGTGGATATTATAACATTGAAAACTTAAAAGTGCAAGTTAATTACTTGTAAACAAAAAATGGTTGTGATAGAATAAAAACATAAAAGAAAGGATTAATATATAATGAAAAATTATTTTGAAATGTTGGACAAAACAATAAAAGAATATTTTAAAATACTATCAGATGAAATTCCTGATTTTTTAAATGAATATATAAATACAAAAGAAATGCAAAAACAATCTGGAATAAGTGTATCATGTGGTACATATTATACTAAACTATTTGATAAAATGATATGGTATTCAAGTTTAGACCATAGTATAGCTGTAAGCTTAATTGTGTGGAATTTTACAAAAGATAAAAAACAAACACTTGCAGGATTGTTTCATGATATAGCAACACCAGTATTTAAACATAGTATAGACTTTATGAATGGAGATTATGAAAAACAGGAATCAACAGAAGAACTTACAACCAGAATAATAAATGAATCACAAGAGATAATGAAATTATTAAAAAGAGATGGAATAAAAGTAGAAGAAGTTGATAATTATCATATATATCCAATAGCAGATAATGATACACCAATGTTATCAGCAGATAGATTGGAATATACATTATCAAATGGATTAGGGGTTCGTAAAAAAGTTTGGAACTTAAATGATATAAAAGAAATTTATGATAATATAGAAGTACAAAAAAATGAGCAAGGAATTGATGAACTTGGCTTTAAGGATAAAACAATTGCTGAAAAATTTGTGAAAGGAATGAGAATATTATCAAATTCTTATATAGATAATAAAACAAAATTATCAATGCAATTTTTAGCAGATATAATGAAAAATATGTCTTATAAAAATTTAATAACCAAAAAAGATTTATATGAATTATCTGAAAAAGAAGTAATAGAAAGAATTGAAAATTGTAATTATAAGGATATCTCTAAAAAATTTAATTTCTGGAAAAATGCTTATGAAATAAAAGAAAGTGATAAAGAAGTTAAAGGTAAATATTGTGTAAATATAAATGCAAAAATAAGATATATTAATCCATTAGTAAATGGAAAAAGAATAAGTGAAATATCTGAAATTGCCAAAGAAGAAATAAAAAAGGCACTAGAATACAAAACTTATAAATATGCATATTTAGATTTTGACAATTTTTAATTTTTATAATAATATAATTGGACAGACATAAGATTAGAAGAAGAAAGGAAGAAATACAATGGAAAAGAAAATTGAAGAATTAAATGGATTTAAAGATTTGAGAATAGTTGATAATTTTTATCAAACATCAAGCTTTTTTCCAATGCCAACAACAGAAATAGGAACATTAAGTGAATCAGGATTAACAAATTTAGGATCATATTCACTATGTTTTCCTTATTACATAGCAGGAAAGGACTATTATGCAATGATACTTTGTTGCAGAAACAGTTCAAATACAGCTAAAAATATATTAAGAACAGGAAAATGTACAATTAATTTTATAACAGATAAAAGAAAATATTTTAAAGAAGCAGTAAGATTAGGATATCCAGGAGAAACAACTGAAGAGAAAATGAAAGACTGTATTTTTAATTTAGTTGATGGAAAAAGAGCAAGAGAAAATCCAAATGAGCAATATCCAAAAATAATCCAAGAAGCATTCCAAGTATTTGAATGTACATGGGTTAGAGAATTAGATGGAGCAGAAAATGATAAAGTGCAAGATGAATATTTACCACCATATCATCAATTTAATGGAATAACAAGTCAATTTGGAGCACATTTCATATTAAAAATTGATAATATTTTAATGAAACCAAAATATTATGATGCAATAATAAATGGAGTTAATGCAAATGTATTTCCACAAGTTCCAGTAGACTATGGATATCGTGATAATAAAAACTTCTGGTATACAAGATTTAAAAGACCTATATCAGAACCAATTCCGGCAAGTAAGGGAATAAGTTTAGATACAGTAAAATATGCTGCATCAAGAATTGATCCAGAAATAAAATTTACAGATGAAGCATGTGCAAAATTAATAAAAGTTCCAAGAGTATTTTTAAATACTGTATTAAAAGGGTGTGTTGCATGGGCAAAAGAAAATAATGTAACACTAATTACAGAAAAGGAAATGGCTATAATTCAAGATAAAAGAAATAAAGAGAAAAAATAAACAACATATGGGATGTGATAGAAAATAAATGGTAGATAAAATATCGGTAATAAGATTTCTAATAGAAGATTGTTATAAAAATTTTCCAGAATTAATAGAAGAAATTCCGAAAGAAGAAATGTATAAAATATTAGAAAATAATATTTCAGCAATAGAAGTTGAAAAAGAATTAGAAGGATCTGATGGACTGTATGATATTTCAGAAAGAACAATATCTTTAGCTAGTAAAGATATTGATATAGGGATTGAAGATATAAAAAAAGAACAAGATATAGCTGGAACATTGGCACATGAAGGAATACATGCTTTATTTAGAAAAAATGAAGATGATACTCGGAATTGATAGAGAAAGAAAGATAGTAAATATAAAAGGTTTGGCAAAATTTACAAAAGCAAGATACAAATCTTCAAAATCAGTATTAGAACATATAATAGATTTAACAAAGGTAAAAGACGATTTTGAAGATAATAAATATTTTGGTACAGCATTAAATGAAGGAATAACAGAATGGGTAAGATTAAAAACGGTATCTGGAAATGAATCATATGAGATGGAAGTTAATGTTGTAAAACAGATAGAAAATATTATAGGTGCAAAGAAAATTATAGAAATTGTTAATACAAAACCAGAAGAAATGTATAAAGCACTAAATATGAGTAAAAGTGAATTCGAAAATTTTTGCAATAAGATAGATTATCTAGAATTTATTAATTCTCTAAAAGAAAAAATTCAAGATAATTTACTAAAACTTAATGATGGGAAACAAAAGCTAGAAAGATTCAATAAAAAAGAAGGAAAATATATAAATAAAGAGATAAAAAGTACAGCCATTTATATTCAAAAACAATTAATTACAAAACTTATAATTCCATATTTTGAAAATAATTCTGATGGGAGTGAAATATTTGAAAAAGTATTAAAATGTAAAAATTTAATAAAAGATTATTTTCGATGGATATATATAGATAGAGAGGTATTCTCTGAATTTACAAAAACAAGTGAATATAAAAAGTTAAGCAATATGCTTGATAAAATAATTATTCAATGTATAAAACAAAATCAACCTAATATAGAAAAATTGGAAAAGAAAAAAATTTTCGATTTTTATAGAATATTGTTAGATAAATTTAATGAAATTAATGATAGTAATTATAGAGCATTTGTACAAAAAATTTGGAAAAGAATAGAAAAAATCCAATTAGAAGAAGATGCAAATATACTTGAAAAAGTAAAAGCAGAAATAGAGAGGCAAGATAAAATAGATGTAAGATTATTTTCAAAAGATTATAAAAATGAGTATACAAGTGTGGATATAAATAAAAAAGTTAGTGAACTAATATTAAGAAGAAAATTGACTGATGTACAATATAGAGATTTACAGAGTGAAATTGGAATATATAATTTTTGCAAACAAGTAATAAGTAGAAAAGATATTAAAAGACTAAAAAATAAAGATGGGAGTACAAGATATTATGTTTTAATAAATGGGGAAGAGTATGCAGATCCATATTTTAAAAAATTAAAATTTGGAAAAAAATTTTTAAGCTCTAGAAGATATGAAATTAAAGAAGAAGCAATAGCTAATTTAAAGGAAAATAAGTTTAAATACAATTTAATAGTAGATTTTAACAAAGTAACTTGTCCGATTGTAGAAAAGAGTTCAGAAAAGGTGGTTGAAGATGTTGAGAGATAGAAAATACATCTAATAAAATTGTATTTTATTAGATGTATTTTTTATTGTTTAAAGTATTTCTATATTATCAAAATTTATATTATTAATATCATCAATTTGAAAAGATGAATTCTTTATTAATTTTGAATATCCTGTTTTCATTATGTCTTTAGTTAGACCAAAAACTTGAGCATATGATAGATATCTATCCCATAATATAATTTCTTCAGGATATTTATCGGCAAAATTTCCAAAATCTTTTATAAAAGCCTTGAAAGCTTTTAATTTGTTAAGTTCATTAATACCTTTTGGGGTAAGTTTTAAACTTTTAGAAATTTCTTTATTATATTGTTCATCAATAGTATTTTTGGCTTCAAATATAATTTTAAAAATTACTTCAACAAAAGAAAAAATAAATTTTAAAATAGCATAAAATAATTTTCCTAATAGTAATCCAAATGGTATTGCTAAAACAGAAAGAAATGGTGAATATTTAAAAAGTATAAAAGCAATAATTGAAATACAAAGAATGCAAAGAACTATATGTAAAACTTTATAAAACTTATTCATAGTTTCAGATATATTTATGCTTTTTTTATTTTTAGGTGTACTGATAGCATATAAGCCTAAAGCCATTCCATCTTCAAGACAATAATTGTACCATGTTTTATAATTAATTCTTTTTATTGTTTTTCTTTTTAAGGCATAAAAAATGTAATTTTCATTACTTAATAAATTGGTAGGATTTTTTTCTAACATATGTATAGTGTATTTATCTCCATGATATTCTAATGAAAGATATTTTCTAGCACATAAATCAAGAATAACGGCAACAATATCTTTTTCGTTTTCTAGTGTTGAATCAAAAAGCAATGAAGTTACACCTATTCCAAAATTGTTTGGTAATTCTCTAAAATAAATATATGGATTTTTATTAATTGAAGATATATGGTTAAATAATAATTTTAATTTTCCAAGACATTTTCCTATTAATGAAAAGAAGATGATAAATATCCACATTATATATCCAAAAAAGATAAGTGCAAGAAATGGTAATGTATCAGATACGATGTCATTTTGCAAAATATCTAAAATATTTGGACGTTTTATTAAATAATATATCAAAAAGCAAGTTGGAAAACTAAAAAAATTCCATAAAATATAATTCCTATAATTATTAATGTTGGACCTAATTTTGCTTTATATTCTGGTGTTGAGTATTTTGTTTTTTTCATAAGTAAATCTCCTTTATAATTCAATAGTATTAATATATCATAACATAAAATTTAATGCAATGGATATAAATATATAGGTGTATAGAATTAGAGCCAAAGGAGATTGACAATTGATAGGTTTTATAATAATATATTAATATAGAAAACGATATATTATAGGATGTGAGAAAATGAATTGTGAAATTCAAGAAAAATGTGGAGGTTGTGTATATGGGAAAATTCAATATGCACAACAATTGAAAACAAAAACGGAATATGTAGAAAAACAATTAAAAAAGTTAAAACAAAATGTAAAAGTAAATTATTGTATTGGAATGGAAAATCCATACAATTATAGAAATAAAGGAAAATATGCTTTTAAGAACGGAAAAATGGGATTCTTTGAAGAAGGAACTCATAAAATTGTATATGCAAAATGTGCAATACAAAATGAAAAAATAAATCAAGTTGCAGATTACATATTTGAACTTGTAAAAAAATATCATATTAGTATTTATAATGAGGATACAGGAAAAGGTTTTTTAAGACATGTAGTAATTAGATATGGATTTTTTACTGATGAGGTAATGGTTATATTTGTTACTACAGAAGGAAAAATGTATAAAAAGCAAGAGATTATAAAAGATCTAACAACAAAGTTTAAAGAGATAAAATCTATTATTCAAAATATTAATATAAGAGAAACTAATGCAATATTAGGAAATAAAAATTTTAAAATGTATGGAACAGGTTTTATAATGGACAAGCTTGGAGAATTAAAAATAAAAATTTCACCTTTATCTTTTTATCAAGTAAATCCTATTCAAATGAAAAAACTATATGATACAGCAATTGATTTTGCTAAGCTTACAGGGAATGAAGTTGTTTATGATTTATATTCTGGAATTGGTACTATTTCTTTAAGTGTTGCCAAAAAGGTCAAAAAGGTTTATGGGATAGAAATCGTAAAAGAAGCAGTGATTGATGCAAGAGCAAATGCAAGAATGAATAATATTACAAACACATCTTTTATGGATGGAAAAGTTGAAGAGTTGTTACCTAAATTATGTAGTAAAGAAAAAGCGGATGTGATTTTTGTTGATCCACCTAGAAGCGGATTAGATGCCAAAACTATTAAAACAATTATTAAGGTTAGGCCCCAAAAGATAGTTTATATTAGTTGTAATCCAGATACTTTAGTTGATAATTTGCTTTTACTTGAAAAGGATTATGATATTAAAGCTGTTCAACCTGTGGATATGTTTCCTTTTACTAGCCATGTGGAGTGTGTAACAATACTAGAACGAAAAAATATTGAAAAATAAAATTTGTTAAGAGTTTTTATAATAATGGAGAATAAGTAAATGAAAATATTGATGGGAACAAAAAATCCTGGGAAAATAGAAGGTGCAAGACAAGCATTTGAAAAATATTTTGATAGTGTTGAAATAGAAGGAATATCTGTAGAATCAGAAGTTGGAAATCAACCAGTTAATGAAGAAATATTACAAGGTGCAAAAAACAGAGTAAAAAATTTAAAGAAATATGCGATTAAAAATAATATACAAGTTGATTTTTATGTATCAAGTGAAGCGGGAATAACTAATTCTTTAGGCGAGTGGATAGATATAAATGCAGTTATTATAGAAGATAGGAATGGTTTTCAAAGTTTTGGGACAAGTCAAGGATTTCCAATTCCAGATAAATATATAGATGAGATAAAAGAAACAGAACTTGGAAAAGTTATGGATAGAATATTTAAAGGTAAAGAATTAGGAAAGGGAAAAGGCGGAATTAGTTTTTTGACTAAAGATGAAGTAACAAGAATTGATTTAACTAGAAATGCATTTATAATGGCCTTAACTAGATTTATTAATGAAGATTTATGGAAATAATAAAGTTTAAAAATATATTATAATATAAGAGAATATGCAAAAAGTTAACAACAAAAAAACTTGATAAAAATAGATATATTTTTATCAAGTTTTTTACTATTTAATTTCTATATTATCAAAAGTTATATTATTAATATCATCAATTTGAAAAGATGAATTTTTTACTAATTTTGGATATCCAGTTTTCATTATTTCTTTTGTTAATCCAAAAACTTGTGCATATGATAAATATCTATCCCATAATACAATTTCTTCAGGGTATTTATCAGCAAAGTTTCCAAAATCTTTTAGAAAAGCTTTAAAAGAATATAATTTTTGATATTCACTAATTCCTTTAGTTGTTTTGTGTAAAGTGTTATTTAAAACTTTATTATATGATGAACTAATTGCATTTAAGTATAATCTAATTATAAAAGTAATAAATTCAAAAATTAATCTAAATACCATATATATAATAAAAGTTAAAATATATAAAATAGATGTAAACAATGCAGTAAATTTTAATAATGAAATAATAATTGGTTGCCAATTTGTAATGTTAGAAGTGTTTGTTAATGATGATATAACGACTAAAATTGCAGCAATAAATCCCATAGATAGACAAATAATAAATATTGTTATAAATGTACTTCTATCAGATATTTTAAATAATCTTTCAAAATAATTTTCTCTTTTTTTGTATGAGAAAAGATTTAGATTAACTCCATCATTTAAACAATGATTATACCATACATTATAATCTAAATTTTTTAGGTTATTATTTATTATTGAACTTAAAATATATCTTTCATTATATAATAGATATGTATCAGGTTTTTTTAGAACAGAAATAATATATTTATCATTTTGTTTTGATAAAGTTATATATTTTTTTGCACATAAATCTAATAATACTGCTATAATATCTTTATTATTTTCTATTGTAGAATCAAAAAGTATAGAGGTTACACCAACACCAAAGTCAGAAGGGAGTTCTCTGAAATAGGTATAAGGATTTGTGATATGTTCCCAAAATTTTTGGCGAAATACTTGAAATTTTGCAAGTAGAAATCCAATAAGATGTAAAATATTTAATAACCAAAAGGCATATACAAGATATTTTATTCCCCAAAAAAGATTTGTATATCCATAATAATCTCTTATACATAAATATGTTAAATAAAACATTCCTATATATATAATAATTAATATTGGAGTTAATATAAAATTTTTAAATGGATTAGATTTTGTTAATCTTGTTTTTTTCATTTAAGTCTCCTTTGTACTATTATTGTAATTAATATATCATAATGAAAAATTTTATACAATAACAAAGTAAAAAATGTTCACATTAAATTGTGAACATTTTTTACTTTTATTTTGTAGGAATTAATTTTTCTTTTCCACCCATATATGGTTGTAAAACTTTAGGAACAGTAATACTTCCATCTTCATTATAATTACATTCGATTAAAGCAATTAAAGCTCTTGGTGTAGCTAAAACAGTATTATTTAAAGTATGAACAAATTTGTTTCCATCTTTTGTTTTATATCTAATATTTAAACGTCTAGCTTGTGCATCACCTAAAGTAGAACAAGAACATACTTCAAAATATTTTTGTTGACGTGGGCTCCAAGCTTCGATATCACAAGATTTAACTTTTAAATCTGCCATATCACCACTACAACAATCAAGTTGTCTTACTGGAATATCTAAGCTTCTAAATAATTCAACAGACATTTTCCACATTTTATTATACCAATCCATAGATTCTTCTGGTTTACAAAGAACAATCATTTCTTGTTTTTCGAATTGATGAACTCTATATAATCCTCTTTCTTCAAGACCATGTGATCCAATTTCTTTTCTAAAACATGGAGAATATGAAGTTAAAGTAAGAGGTAATTGAGATTCATCAACAATTTGTTCCTTAAATCTTCCAATCATACTATGTTCAGATGTACCAATTAAATATAAATCTTCACCTTCGATTTTGTACATCATAGCTTCCATTTCATCAAAAGACATAACACCATTAACAACACTACTTCTAATCATAAATGGTGGAATACAATATGTGAATCCATGATTAATCATAAAATCACGAGCATATGCAAGCATAGCTTCATGTAAACGTGCTATATCACCAATTAAGTAATAGAAACCAACACCACTTGTACGACCAGCACTTTCTTTGTCTAATCCATCAAATTTTGCTATAATATCAGCATGATGAGGTATTTCATAAGCTGGAACAATTGGGTCACCAAATCTTTCAACTTCAACATTTTCACTATCATCTTTTCCAATTGGAACAGAATCATCAATGATATTAGGTATTTTCATCATTCTATTTCTTATTTCTTCTGTATATTTTTCTTCAAGTTCTTCATTTTCTTCAATTGCAGAATTTACACTTTGAACTTCTTGACGAATTTTACCAGCTTCTTCTTTTTGACCTGCTTTCATAAGTTTTCCAATTTCATCACTTAATCTTTTTCTTTCAGAACGCAGATTGTCCCCATTTAATTTTGCTTCTCTATTTTTTTTATCTAGTTCTATAACTTCATCAACTAAAACAAGTTTGTGATCTTGAAATTTCTTTTTTATATTTTCTTTTACTAATTCTGGATTTTCTCTTATTAATTTAATATCTATCATAACGGCATATCCCTTTCTTTATTAAATTCCTCAGTTAGAGGCTATACATCGGACATTATACAATAAAATTATGGAAATTTCAATAAGATTTGTGTAAATTGTACATAATAGGAAAAATAAGATAATAAAATTAATAATAAATATTCGAAAGGAGAAGAGATGGAAGAAGAATATCTTTTAAATAAAATGATTAAAGGAAAAACTGAAAAAGAAAGAGAAATTGAATTAATGCAAAATATTATTGAAACAAAAGAAAAATTGCAAAATGCTAGAAAAAATTTTGAATATGCAGAAGATGGCATGATTGATTATTATATTTATCAAATAAAGGCAAATCAATCAAAATTAGATTATTTAATAAAATTAGCAAAGAAAAAAGGAGTTATTCTTTCGAGAGATAAGGAAGTAAAAATAAGAATGATTTTGCAGAAGAAATTAGTTGGATAATTTTTGTAAAATTATTTACAATTTTAAATATAAAATGATATAATTGAGTTATAAATATTGAAAACAAAGGAGAAAAAATGATAAAAACACTTGCAGAGCAAAGAGTATTTGCATATAGTATAGCAATTATATATAATGTTTTTATGACATATAAAAGAACAAAAAAAATATCTGTAGCAATAATAAATACGGTGATAGCAATAATATTAGGAACAGTTACAGCAAGAATAATATGGTTTATAAATTCTGGAAATAAAGATATATCTCAATTATTTATTTGGAAACTTAAGTATTTTAAAATTTCTGGAGTTCTTATAGGTGGAGCCTTAGGAATGCTTATATCAATAAAAATATTTCCTAAATATAGAACACAACTTATAGATACTATGATGGAATCAATATTTTTGAGTGCTGCAGTTGGAAAAATAGAATGTTTTATAAAAGGGTGTTGTGTTGGAAAAGTAATGCCAGATAAGATTCTTTCATATACTGTAGCTTTAGGATATATACATATAGAGTATCCAGTTCAATTAATAGAAACAGGTGTATGGCTAATTGGATTTTGTATATTAGTTAAATTTAAAGGAAGAATTAGTGATTTAAAAAGAATTGCATTGGCAGTTCTAGAATATGTTATAATGAGGATGTTTGTTATAGAACAATTATTTCGAGATGCAAAACTATTTGGTGGTCCTAAAATGATAGTTATATATTGTTGTATAATTACGATATGTTTAATAGTCTTATTTAAAGATATAAAAAAAGAAAAATGTAAAAATTAATAAAAAATTTACATTGTAATTCTTAAATTTTATATAATAAAATATAAAACTAAGGAGAAAAAATATGAAAGTAAAAGAAAATGGAATGTCATTAATAGCACTAGTAGTTACTATAATAGTACTTATATTATTAGCCGGAGTAACAATTTCAAATATTAGAAATGATAGTGGGTTATTCAATAAAAGTTTAGAATCAAGAGATGAAAAAATAGCAAGCGAAGAAAATGAGGCTATTCAATGGGCAGCAGCACAAGCTGTTGCAGACGATAGCAATAAAACAGGGCAAATAATCGATAAAGGACAAATAGCTGAAAAACTTGATAAATATATAGGAAATCAAAATGAAGATATGGAATATCAAATATTTGGACCTGAAGAAGACTATAAAGGAACAATGATAATTTCAGATACATATGTTGTTGAATTTTCAAAATCAGGAAATTCTTATATTATTGATGGATCTGGAAATGTAAGAAGAGATGAAACAGGAGATAAAGTTGCAAGTAGAGATGGTGTGTTAATAAAACCAGCATCAACATCTATAAATATCGGATCAGAATTAACTTTAAATATATTAGCAAATACAAATGATTATAAAGTAACATGTTCAGATGAAAGTGTATTGCAAGTAAAAAAAGATTTGTCAGGAAATATTAAAGTAACAAATAATACAATTACAGTAAAAGGGTTGAAATTAGGAAAAGCAACAATAGTTGTAGAAACATCAAAAGAAAAAAGAGCAATAAGTTATATAACAGTACATCAAGAGCCAACGTCAATAGAATTATCAGCAATTTCAGAATTATTAGACATATCATCAGCAATAAAATCATTACAAATAAAACCAACAATATATCCAAGTACAGCAAATTATAAAACAGGAATAACTTGGACAAGTAGTAACAATGATGTTGCAGTAGTAGATTCTAATGGATTTGTGACAGGAATTTCGAATGGCGAAGTAACAATAACTGCAACAACAGAAAATGGAAGAGCAGCAACATGGAAAGTGGTTGTAATATCAACACCATTAGAAATAAGTTTGGATTCTGAAAACTTAGTGTTAGATATTAATGGGGAAAATACACATCAGTATGCTACAACAATATACCCAAGTACTGCAAATGCTAGTATAGGATTAAGATGGGAAATAGAGAGTTCAAGTAGTCCAAATGTTATATCAATTTCATCAAATGGAGTGGTAACAGGTCTTTCAAATGGAACTGCAACAGTAAGAGTAACAACAGAAAATAATAAAACAGCAACAGGATTTGTAACAGTACAAACATCACCAATAGGAATACAATTAAATAAGAATAATGTAACACTTGATTTAACTGCAAATCCCAAATCAATACAATTAACTTCAACAATATTACCAAGTACGGCAAATGTACAAAATGTAGTAAAATGGTCAAGTAGTAATTCAAGTATAGCATCAGTTGGAAATGATGGAACTGTTATAGGTGTTTCAAATGGAACAGCAGTTATAACGGCAACAACTCAAAATGGAAAAACAACGAAATGTAATGTGAAAGTACAGACATCACCAGTAAGTTTATCGTTAAATAAAGCAAAAACAACATTAAATATGACAGGAACAAAAACTACAAAATTATATCCTGTGTATGATCCAAAAACATCTAATGTAAACACAAAATTAACTTGGAAAAGTTCAGATACATCAGTAGCAACAGTAGATCAAGATGGAAATGTTACTGCTAAAAAGAATGGAACAACAGTAATAACAGCAACAACTCAAAATAATAAAAGTGCAACATGTATAGTTACTGTTGAGACATTAATTACTGGAATAAGATTAAATAAAGAATATGAAACTATAGAAAGTTTAGAATTAAATAAGCAAACATTTCAATTAGTAGCAACATTAACGCCATCAACAAGTACAGAAGGAATTATTTGGACGTCTAGTAATTCAAATGTAGCAGTAGTTAATCAAGATGGTTTGGTAATAATAAAAGGTGCAGGAAAAGTAACAATCACAGTAAAAAGTTCTAGTGGAACCCATTCAGCATCTTGCGTAATAACAGCAGTTCAACTATATGCAATAGTATTTGATGCACAGGGAGGAAGTGTTAATCCAACATCATATACTTTAAAAGCAGGAGATAAGTGCACATTACCACAAGCGTCTGCAAGTGGTTATGTATTCCAATATTGGGAATATAATGGAACACATTATTCTGCTAATACAATTTTTACAATGCCAGCTGCAAATGTTCATATGAAAGGATATTGGGCACAAGAAGGCGGTGGAGGTGGAGATGGGGGATGTTAACAAAATTAACATCCCAATTATTTTTGAAAAAACACCAAACAGTTGAAAAAAATCGAAAAAAATGTTATAATAGAATGAATAGGTAAATAAAAAAACAAAGGAGGAATGAAGATGGTAAATAAAAAAGAAAATGGTGTTTCTCTTTTAGCACTTGTTGTTACAATAATAGTATTAATAATAATTGCTGGAGCAGTGATAGCAAATATAAGAGGAAATAGCGGAATAATTAATCAAAGTGCGAATGCAGACAAAAAGAAATTAACAAGTGAGGAAAAAGAAGCTGTACAGTGGGCTGCAGCGCAAGCAGTAGCAGACGAAACGAATAAATCAGGTGTAATAGCAGATAAGACAAAAATACAAGAAAAATTAAATACATATATAGGGGATGCGGACTCAAAAAAATTTGAATATAATATATATGGACCAGGAGATACATATATAAATAAAATATTAACAGCAGATATATATGTAGTAAAATTCCAAAACACAGGAAATGCATATATAATAGATGAAACAGGAAATGTTAGATTAGATGAAGATAGTAGTGGAATTGTTGACAGAGATGGTGTATTAATAAATCCTGGATCAATCTCAATAAATAGAGAACCAACAGGAAAGTATTATGAGCTAAAAATAACATCAAATACAAAAGATTATAAAGTAACATGTTCTGATGAAAGTGTATTAGACGTAAAGAAAGATAAGAATGGAAAAATTTTAGTAGAAAATAATAAAATATTTGTAAGAGGAAAAGAATTAGGAAAAGCTACAATATTAGTAGAAACATCTAAAGAGAAAAGAGCTATGAGTTATGTAACAGTTCATCAAGAACCAACATCAATAGAATTAACTGCAAGTGGACATATATTAGATATATCATCAGCAATAAAATCATTACAAATAAAGCCAACAATATATCCAAGTACGGCAAATTATAAAACTGGAATAAAATGGACAAGTAGTAATAATGATATAGCTGTAGTAGATGAAAATGGATTTGTAACAGGAATTTCAAATGGAGATGTAACAATAACAGCAACAACAGAAAATGGAAAGACTGCAACTTGGAATGTAACAGTAATATCAACACCATTATCAATAGGATTAGACAAAGAAAATGTTACATTAGATATAAGTACAAATAAAACATATCAATTTAAAGCAACAATATATCCAAGTACAGCCAATACAGATATAGGATTAACATGGAGTAGTTCTGATAATAGTGTGGCAACAGTAAATAAAGATGGTGTAGTTACAGGAGTGAAAAATGGAACAACAGTTATAACAGTAGTGACAGAAAATAAAAAGGTAACATCAGCAAGTGTAACAGTACAAACATCACCAGTATCAATATCAATATCACCAAGTAGTGCAACAATTGATTTAAGTGCAGAAAATAAATCAGTACAATTAAAGGCAACAATATCACCAAACACAACTAATATAAAAAATAAAATAACTTGGACAAGTACTAATAATAATATAGCAACAGTAGATTCAAATGGATTAGTAAGGGGATATGCAAATGGAACGGTAACAATAACAGCAACAACAGCAAATGGAAAATCAACGAAAGCTACAATAACGGTACAAACATCACCAACATCTATTACATTAAGTACAAATAAAATAGTATTGGAGAAATATACAAATAAAAATTATCAATTAAAAGCAACAGTAAGACCAACTAATGCAAATGTATATACAAACGTATCTTGGACAAGTAGTAATAATGGTATTGTAACAGTAAATGGAAATGGATATGTAACGGCAATTGGAACTGGAACAGCTACGATAACAGCTACAACAGGAAATGGACTTTCTGCTAGATGTACAGTAGTTGTTGAAACCAAAGTACAAAGAATAACAGCTAGTCCCAATAGTGCTGCAATAAAGGTTGGAGATACATTTACTTCTAAAATAACATATTCGCCATCAGATACAACAGAACAAATTGTATGTGTTAATAGCAATTCTAAGGTTATAAGTACTAATATGATTGCAAGTGGAAATGGTACTTATAATTTAACAGTACAAGGGATAGCTATTGGAAATGCAACAATAACAATAAAGAATTCTAGTTCAACAGTATATACACAAATAAGTGTAAATGTAGGACTACATATTTCTAGAGGTTGGAGTGATGCAGGAGCTGTTTCATCAGGTTGGAAACAATTAGGAGACGTAATAAACAATACAGCATGTTCTACAATAAAATCTATAAAAGGATCAGCTAATATTGGTGCAAATTCAATGTGGTCTGATAGATATTTTGGATTGAGAATAATGGCTCTAGATACTAGTGGAAATTGGGTAGAAATATGGTCTAGATATAGTGGTACATTTACATGGAATTTTGGAAAAGATAGATATTATTCTGCAGACATATCATTAACCCCAAATAAAGTATATTATTCATTCGCTCTACAATTTATGTATTCAACAAATGTTGATTCTGGTGGAGCAAAATATAGTAATTTTTCAATAGATATAGGAACTTAAATAAAAAAAGTACAACTAAATTTTAGTTGTACTTTTTGTTTGGTTTTAATACTGTGCACTGTGTGGAATGTCAACAACTTAGTGAAAGAAGGTTTATATAAAAAAATTTTTTCACTAAGTTGTTGACATTGAGTTATGGTAGTAGATATTTTAAAGTAAACCCCTTGAAAAATTTAATAAGTTACGATAAAATACAAAAAGAAAAACGAAAAATAAAGGTGAAAAAACATGTATTTAAAAAGACTAGAAATGCAAGGATTTAAATCATTTGCAGATAAAACAATATTAGAATTTAGACCTGGAATAACAGGAGTAATAGGACCAAACGGATCTGGAAAAAGTAATATATCTGATGCAATAAGATGGATACTTGGTGAGCAAAGTATGAAATCATTAAGGGGAAATAAAACACAAGATATAATATTTGCTGGAACACAAAATAGAAAATCATTAGGATTTGCAGAAGCATCATTAGTATTTGACAATACTGATGGAACACTACCAATTGAATTTTCAGAAGTAACAATTACAAGAAAAATTTATAGAAGTGGTGAAACAGGATATTATATAAACAAAGCGCCATGTAGATTAAAAGATGTTATTGAATTATTTATGGACACAGGAATAGGAAGAGATGGATATTCAATAATTGGACAAGGAAAAGTTGATGAAATATTAAGCAACAAATCAGAAGATAGAAGACATATATTTGAAGAAGCAGCAGGAATAGTAAAATATAGGGCAAGGAAAGAAGAAACGGAGAAAAAGTTAGAGCAAACAAAACTTAATTTATTAAGAATAAATGATATTATAATAGAAATAGAAGGAAATTTAGAACCATTACAACTTCAATCAGATAAGGCAAAAAAATATTTGAATTTAAAAGAAGAATTAAAAAATATAGAAATTGGACTATTTTTATATAATATTGATAAATACAAAAAAGATTTGGAAGCACTTGTTCAAGATGAAGAAATAATGAAATCAACATTAAATCAAGAAGAAGGAAAACTTGAAAAAATAAAGATTTTAAAAGAAGAATTAAAAGATGAAATTGATGAAATAACGACAAAAATCGAAGAAATGCAAAATATCGGATTTGAGAGTCAAAAACAAATAGAACAATGTAATTCTAATATTAATGTAGCAGAAGCAAAAATTCAAAATAATAAAGAAATTGCAGAAAGAAATAAAATAGAAATATCAGAATTACAAGAGAAAATTGCTAGTTTAAAAAATGATATAGAACAAAAAGAGTCAAAGAAGAGTAATCTAAAAGAAAATAAAGCAAAATTTGAAAATGAATTAAAAGAAAAAGAAGAAGAATTAGCAAAATTAACTACCCAATTAAGTTCAAAAGAGCTTGAAATGGAAGAAATCAAAAAGACTATAGAAAAAAATACTGATAGAAAATATGAATTACAAGCAGAAATAAGTAAAAAACAAGCTAATATAGAGAATTTGGAAAAAAGAAAAAGTCAGTTAAATCAAGAAATATCATCACAAACATTTGAAATAGATAGAATTAGAATAAAAAAGGAAGACATTGCAAAAGAATTTAATGAGACAGAATCAAACAGAAATAATATTTTGAAAAAACTTGAAGAAATAAAAAAACAAAAAAATGAAATTACAACAAAAATTAAAGAGTTCGAAATTCAAATTGCTAATTTAACAAATGAAATGAGGATGAAAACATCAAGATATAATTTCCTTGTAGAAACAGAAAAGGAAAAAGAAGGTTATACAAAGAGTGTAAAATCATTATTAATTGATTGCGAAAAAACAAAAGAACTTGGAAAAGGTATGCATGGTGTTTTAGCAAATATTATAGATGTTCCAAAAGAATATCAAACTGCAATTGAAATGTGTTTAGGAGCAAGCTTACAAAATATTGTTACAGAAACAGAAGAAGATGCAAAAAAATTAATTGAGCATTTGAGAACAAATAATTTAGGAAGAGCATCATTCTTGCCAATTACGTCTGTAAAAGGAAAAAAATTAGATAATATAAAAGGCAAAAAAGATGGAGTAATAGGTATTGCCTGTGATTTAATAAAATTTGATAAAAAATATGAGCAAATTGTATTAAATTTATTAGGAAGAACAGTTATTGTTGATGATATGCAAAATGCAATAAAACTTTCGAAAGAAAATAATTATTCATTCAGAATAATTACATTAGAAGGTGATGTAATAAATCCATCAGGAGCAATAACTGGGGGATCAGTAACTAAAAAAACAATTAATATTTTAGGTAGAAGTAAAGAGATTGAAGAATTAAATGCACAAATTACTGAAATAAAAGAAAAAATTTCTAAATTAGAAAAATCAAAAGAAGAATATGAAAATTCATCAGAAAATGTATTAGAAGAGGCAGAAAATTTAGAAAAGCAATTACAAGAAATTGAAATTTCTTATGCAACAGAAAAACAAAGAGTTGAATCAATTGATGAAAATATTCAAACAATAATAGATAGAATAAATAAGCAAAAAGAAGAGATTTCAAAGTCAGAAGAAAATAAAAAAGAACTATTAAAATCAAAAGAATTAGATGAACAAGAGATGGCTAAAATTTCTAAGGAAAATGAAGAAAAACAAGCAATTATAGATGAATTTGCAAGTTCAAATAAAGATAGTCAAACATATATAGATAATTTAAATGAAGATATTACAGATTTAAAAATATCTGTATCATCATTTAATGAAAGTGAAATGTCAATTCAAGAAATGTCAGAAATGATTAATAAAGAAATTGAAACACATACCAAAAATGTTGAAATTAAGAAAGCTCAAATTGAAAAAGATGAAAAAGAAAATGTTGAACTTGAAAAACAAATAGAAGATACTAAAAAACAAATAGAAGAAATAAAATCACAAGTTTCTAATAGTGGTGAAAATATTGAAAAATTGAAAAAAGATAGAATTGCCAAAAATGAAAAGCTAACTAAAAAAGAAGATGAACAAACTGATGAATTTAAAGTAATAGAGGACTTAAAAGCACAAGTTACAAAATTAGAAGTTAAGAAAACCAAAATAGAAGAAGATATTACAGAAATTATAAATAAGATGTGGGAAGAATATGAATTAACTCCTAATAATGCAGGAAATTATTCAATGCCAGAAAATGTACAATTAACTCAAAGAAAAGTTAATAATTTACGTACAGATATAAGAGAATTAGGTAGTGTAAATGTTGATTCTATTGAAGAATACAAGAATTTAAAACAAAGATATGATTTTATGTGTGAACAAAGATTAGATTTAGAAAGTACAATGGCAAAACTTAATAAAGTAATTGCTGAAATGCTAGATGTTATGAAAACACAGTTTAAAGAAAAATTTGAAATTATTAATAAAAATTTTGGAGAAGTATTTAAAGAATTATTTGGTGGAGGAATGGCAGAAGTTTCATTAACAGATGAAAACAATATTCTTGAAAGTGGAATAGAAATAAATGTACAACCACCAGGAAAGAAACTTCAAAGTATGACATTACTTTCAGGTGGAGAAAGAGCATTTACAGCTATTGCATTGCTATTTGCAATATTGAAAATAAATCCAGCTCCATTCTGTGTACTTGATGAAATTGAAGCAGCTTTAGATGATGTTAATGTTTATAGGTATGCTGAATATTTAAAGAAATTTGCTAAAGATACTCAATTTTTAATAATTACACATAGAAAAGGAACAATGGAAGCAGCAGATACTATTTATGGTGTTACAATGGAAGAAAAAGGTATTTCAAAATTATTATCAATGAAATTAAAAGAAACATAGAACGAAAGAAGCTACAATTAGTAGCTTCTTTTATAATCTTATTAATCCAATTAAAATCAAAACAAATCCAGAAAATATTGCTAAACATTTATCTGAAAGTTTAATTCTTTTACTAGCAGAATATGCAATAATATTACCACAATTTATAAAGATAGTATGAAATAATGCAGCAAAAAGTGGATAAACAAATCCAGTTATACCAATTATTCCACAGCTAAGTCCAACACAACTAGCATCAGTTGAAACTGCTAATGCTAATAAAATAGCCTCATTTTTATCAATAGAATTTGAATGATCTAAATCGTAATCTTCTGTATTTTTATTAAAACTTTTATAAATAGAATATATTCCAAGTAAAATTAATAAAGCAGAACCAATAAATGTTGCAACAGATGGTGAAAATAATCTTGAAATATGTTTACCAAGAAAAATTGCAAATGATGTTGAAACAAATGCAATTGAGAAAACAATTAAATTGCTAATTTTATTAATTCTAGAGTGCTTTATACCATATGTAATTCCAAGTGTTAAAGCATCTATACTAACAGATATAGCAAGTAATATACAACTTATCATAAAAAATAGAATCCTTTCTGACAATCAAATTGATAGTCTATCTTATATAATAATATGTATAATTAGAGAAAATGTGACAAATTAAAACAAAATTTTTAATGTACCTAATAAAATAAGAGAGAAAGATGATATATAAGAAAGTATATTGTCTGAAATATTAAATTTTGACAATAATAAATTAGCAATATTTGTACTACAATTAATAAAAAATAGTTGGAATACAGAAACAAAAATAGGCAATAAAAGGTCATTGAAGCCAATTATGCCACTTCCAAGGCCTACACAAAATGAGTCAATAGATAAAGCCAATCCCAAAAAAATAGCTTCTTTTTTATCAATTTCATTTGAATTATTAAAATCATAATTAGTAGTTTTGTTTGAAATGTTTTTGTATATGCCATAAATACCTAAAAATATTAAAAGAAGAGAACCTATTAATATAGAAAATTTTTCAGAAAGTAGTGAAGAGATACTATTTCCAATAAATATTGAAAAACTTGTCATAAGAAATGAAATTGAAAATAATGTAAAATTACTTATTTTTGAAATTTTAGTATGTTTTATACCATAAGAGATTCCAATTCCAAGAGAATCTATACTAACTGAAAGAGCTAATAAAATACAATTTAATAACATAAAAATATCTCCAATCTAAAAGTATTTTTATATTATAATATGTAAACATAATAAAAAAAGCATCAACATTGATGCTTAAAACTAATTTTGTTTTTTAGATTTTTTCTTAATTATGACAGAAGCAACAATTATTACTAAAATAACTGCAATAATTGCAATAACTCCAGCCCAACCTAAAATTGCTACAATTTTACTTCCTAATGACATAATAATTCCTGCTAATATAACACCTAAAGCAACAGCTGTGATACTTGTTTTAAAATCAAGTTTTAAAAAGCTTGCTGCAAGAGTTCCAGTCCATGCGCCCGTGCCAGGTAAAGGAATTCCTACAAATAAAAGTAATGCCCAGAATATTCCACTATTTCCAGCAGATGCTTTTAATTTTTCTCCACCTTTTTCACCTTTTTCTAAACACCATGTGAAAAATTTTCCTATTATTTTTTTATTTTTTCCCCATTCAAGTACTTTTCTTGCAAATAAATAAATAATTGGAACTGGTAACATATTTCCAATTATAGCTATTGGATAATATAATGAAATACTTAATTTTAAACTTTCAGCAATAGGAATAGCACCTCTTAACTCTACAATTGGTACCATTGATATGAAAAAAACTATTAAATATTTTACAACTATTGGTAAACTTGCCATGATAAATTCTCCTTTGTTAATGTTTATTTTTTGATATTAGTTTTCTAGTACTTTATTATTTTACTATAAATAATAAAAAAGTCAATAAAATCTTTTTGAGAATTTATTGACTTTTTATATGATTGTATAAATTTTTATCCTTAAGTATCTAACTTTATTATATTTACAATTTAAGTATTAGTTTTGATATTACTAATTTCAACAATTTGACGAACAAAAAGCCAATAAAATTTATAATATAATTTTTTTTTATTTTAATTGACTTTATTAATGTTTATTGATAAAATTTATTTGAGATAAATCATTAAGTTAGATACTTAAGTATAAAGAGGAGGAACATATGAAAAACAAAGGAGTAACATTAATAGCATTAGCAGTAACAATAGTAGTAATGCTAATATTGGCAGGAGTAACAATATCAGTATTAAATGGAGAAAATGGAATAGTAAAGCAAGCACAAAAAGCAAAAGAAGAATCAAAAATAAAGGAATTAAAGGAAAAGGTAAGAATAGATATAGCAGGAAAAAGAGTTGAAAATATAAATGGAGAATTAAGAGTATCAGTCTTAAAAGAAATATTAGATAAATATTTTGATAATGTACCAGTAGAAACACAAATAACATCAGAAACAGAATTAAAAGCAAAAGAAGAATATGGAAAATATGAAATGAAGATTTCAGATATAGACGTAGGAGAAATAACATATGAAACAAGTTATACAATATTTAAAGATGTAAATGGAGAACAAGTGCCAATACCTGAAGGATATATAGTCTCAGAAAATTCAGATGAAAACATAGTAAATAAAGGATTAGTAATATCAGACAGTAGAGGAAATGAATATGTATGGATATCATGTACAGTAAATTCATCAAGTAATAAATTACAATATAAAAGGACAGAATGGGGAGTGGAAAAAGATGGAACAGATAATAGTAGAGCAATAAAAGATGAACTAACATTAAAAGATATAGATGTAACATATTCAAAGACAGATACAGATAATGGAATAAATGAAGAAATATCAAAAGAAATAGTAGCCCAGATAAATGCAGAGAAAGAAAGTATAAAAAAATATGGAGGATATTATATAGGGAGATATGAAGTAGGAAAAGATAATAAAACAGCAGTAATAAAAGCAGAGCAAGAACCATATGTAAATATAAAATGGAGTAAAGCATATGAATTGGCCAAAGGAATAGGTGGAGGAGAAGGAGCAACAACATATTTATGTTCAAGTTATTCATGGGATACAGCGATTAATTTCATACAAAATACAACAGGAAAAAATTATGCAACAAGTATAATAGGATTTAATGGAAATTGGAAAGGTCAAGAAGTAAAAGACAGTAGTGGAAAAGTAATAAAACCAGTAAACACAGCCCAAAGATTAAATACAGGATTAACAACAGCATTATGTAATATATATGATATGGGAGGAAATGTAGGAGAATTTACAACAGAGTTAAATCCAGGTACGTCTGAGACGGTGGTTCTGCGAGGTGGCTACTACAACAATCCCGCAGGTAGCCGCTGCGACGTTAGTTCTGGTAATGCCAGTAGCGTTTATGGTTTTCGAGCCACTTTATTTTTAAAGTAGCTCTGTCTACTGTTACAGCATTATAAAGAGGAGAAAATTAGACGAAAAGTGTCAAAATAAAATTATATAAAATTAAGGAAATAGAAATTTGATATGACAATAAATAATACATTAGATAAATATAGAACATCTGGAACATTAATATTAATACCCAAAACAGAAGAATATGTAAAATATGTTTTTCAGATTTTAATAAAAATACCAAGGATAGAAAAATTTAATATAGGTTCAGAAATAAAAACTTCTGCATTACAAATGTTAGAGTATGCGCATTTTATAAATAAAGATAGAAAAGATGCTTATACATATTTAAATAAAATAGATGCATTAATTAGTTATAATAGGTCAATGATAAGAATATTAAATGATGAAAAATCAATATCATCAAAAAATTATGAAACAGCAATAAATAAATTAGCTGAATTAGGAAGAATTATAGGAGGATTGCTAAAAGCAAATCCTAATATTAGAAAAGGTAATTAATGAATAGTGTAATAATTAGTGGAACAATTAAGAATATTGTGTATAAGTTAGTTGATAGGGGAAATATCTATGCATTAATAATATTAAAGCTTGAAGTTGAAAAATGTAAGAAAAATATAGAAATTATTGGAAAAAATAGATTAGCAGATGATATTTATAGAAAGTATAGTGTTATGGATAACGTAATAATTAATGGATACTTAAGGAAAATAAAAGATAACATGATAATAATAGTGAAAGATATTGAAAAGATATAAAAGGTTTGTGGGAAAATGGCAAAATGGATAAGGAATCAATATGACAAGGCATTGACATATGAAAAATTAATGAATTCGCATAAAAGGTCAAAAAGTGGAAAAGGGTTAAGAAGAGAAGTTATATTATTTTCATTGAAAGAAGAAGAATATATTGAATATTTATATGAAAAATTAAAAACTGGGACATATATTCATGGCAAATATTCAGCATTTAAAGTATATGAGCCCAAAGAAAGAATTATAGAGAAAGCTCCATATATAGATAGAATTGTACATAGATGGGTAGTTGATAACTTTTTAATTCCATATTATGTACCAAGTTTTATAAATACAACATATGCATGTATAAAAGGAAAACGGAATGCATCAAGCTACTTTAGATTTACAAAAAGCAATGCAAAAAATGAAAAAATCATATAGAGAATATTATATTTTAAAAATGGATGTAAGAAAATTTTTTAATAGTATTGATAAAAAAATATTATATAAAATATTGAAGAAAAGAATAAAAGATGAAAAGTTATTATGGTTGATTAGACAAATATTATCAGCACAAGAAAGACAAAAAGGAATTGAAATAGGAAACTATACTTCTCAAACATTCGCAAATATTTACTTAAATGAGCTTGACCAGTATGCAACAAGAAAACTAAAAATTAAAAATTATTATAGATATATGGATGATATAGTTATATTAGCTAGAAATAAAAATGAAGCAAAAGAATATCTGAATGAAATAAAAGAGTTTTTACAAAAAAAGTTAGAATTAGAATTAAATGATAAAACTAACATATTTAAAGCAAAACAAGGAGTTAATTTTTGCGGATATAAGATAAATGAATATAGATTAAAGGTTAGAAATAAAGGAAAAAATAAGTTTAAGAAAAAAGTAAAAAATTTATTAAAAGAAATCAAAGAGGGAAATATATCATCTAAAGATGCGAGACAATATTTAACTGGACATTTAGGGTATTTTGAAATAGCAAATACATATAATTTAAAACAAAAAAATATATTTCTACAAGATGAATTATTAAGGAAAAATATTATAAATTAGGGATAGACTGTAAGCTCTATATTCTCTGTCTGAGACGGTGGTTCTGCGAGGTGGTAACAACAACAACAACAATCCCGCAGGTAACCGCTGGGACAATAATTCTGGTAATGCCAATAGCAATTATGGTTTTCGAGCCACTCTAATATCATTTTTGATGTATAAGGTTTAAGGATCTTTGCCAATAAAGTATTAGATATTAAAGAAGTCTATTCCTTCCTATAAATTGGTAAAAATGAATAAAATTTTAGTGTAAATCTGGTAGAGAACGAAAGAAACATTAAAATGTACAAAAAGATATAGTTTAAACTATATCTTTTTGTGTTGTTTTGCTTAAAATATTTTGAGATTCTGACTTTAAATTTGAAATAAAATCAAAAGCCTCTTTTACAGACAAAGAATTTATATCAACAGAAGATAATTTAGATAAAATATTAAAACAATTTTGATCTAAAATATATTCAGAGACATTGTATTTTGTCATAGATGAACCATCAATTATTTTTATTGAATAGGGTAAATAATTTAATAACTTTAAATATTTATTAAGAGAATTTTGCGGAAAACCACATTTCTGTACTGAAGAATTAAGATTTGTTAATTTTAAACCTAATAGTTCATTTATTTTTCTTGCATCATCATCCAAAAAAATATAAAACATACCAGATTTAAATAAATATAAATCTGATGAGTTTTCAGATTTTAAATTTTGATACATTGTAAATAATTTGCTCATAATAAATTCTCCTTTTTCATGTGTATATAAAATATTATATTATATAAAACCAAATAATAAATAGTAAATTATGGTATTATTTGATTTATTAAAAGAATGATATTATAATTTTATTGAAATCTTGAAAATTTATTATTGTTATAGTAAAATAATATATAGAAAATATAGATAGTAAGATTGGAGAACATATGAAAAAACTAAAGAATAAAAATGGAGTTACACTAATTGCGTTAGCAGTAACAATAATAATAATGTTAATATTAGCAGGAGTAACAATATCAATGCTCACAGGGAATAGTGGAATAACAACAAATGCTTCTAAAGCAAAAACTAAATCATATTTAGCAGATATAAAAGAAGAATATGAATTATATCTAAGCGAAAAAAGAATGGATGATGAATATGATTTAGATACATTATATGCAAATGACAAGACAATTAGATATGAAGGAAATGAAGTTGGAACTGGAATAGCAGAAATATGCAGTTCAATAAAAAAAGGTGATGAAAAAAAGTTTGAAATAATAAAGGGTAAAATTTATTATGTTAGTCAAGATAAAAATGTAATACCAATTGCAGTAGAGCTAGGATTTTCAATTAACCCATATGAAATTACAGATAGTGGGGTGTTAAAATCTTCATCAATGAATCTTTATTTAGTTGACAATGATGGACATCTAGATTTAAGTGAATATGAAGGGAAAATTAAAACAATAGAAGCTGGAGCTTTTTCAAAAGTTGAGATTGAAAGTGGCATAAATCCTTTGCAATCAATAGTTTTACCAAAAGGAATTACAACAATAGGAGATGACGCATTTTCATATAATACAAGCCTTACAAGTATAAAAATTCCTAATACAGTAACAAGTATAGGAAAAAGAGCCTTTCAAGGATGTACTAATTTAACAAGTATAGAAATACCAGATACAGTAACTTATATAGGTGATTATTGTTTTAGTGGTTGTAATAGATTGCAAAAGATAAAATTATCTAAAAAAATTCAAACAATAAACCAAAGATTATTACAAGGATGTAGTTCTTTAACTGAAATAGAAATACCAGAAGGAGTAAAATCTATTGGCTATGCAGCATTTAGTTCTTGTAGTAAATTAACAACAATTACATTACCTGCAAGTTTAACATCTTTTAATGGAACTGCGCTAGCTGGATTAAGTAGATTAACAGAAGTAAAAGTTGCAGATGGAAATAATAGTTTTAAATTTGAAAATGGAATGTTATTCTCAAAAGATGGAAAGACAATGTATATGGCATTATTAACTTTAACAGAGATAAATGTTCCAAATGGTGTTGTAAGCATAGTTGGAGATACGTTATCAGGTTCTAGTGCAACAAAAATTATATTACCAGATACAGTTAGCTCAAATTTAAGTGGAACAGTTTTTAATGGAATGAATAAATTGTCAACAATAGAATTGAGCAGTACTAGTAAAAATTTAAAATTAGTAGATGGAAACTTATATTCATATGATGGAAAAAGATTTATAAAATATATGGGAACTTCTAAAATTTTTACAGTACCAGAGGGAGTTGAAACATTGGTTTGTAGATGTATAACAAAATCAATGACAACACTTAATTTACCATCAACACTTAAAGTTATAGAAGGATGGTCACTTGCAAGTATGTCCGGAGTAAACTTATTAAATATTCCAGCAAGTGTAACAACAATGTATACATATTCATTTCATGCTAATACAAAGCTTAGAGTTGCAGAAGGGAATTCAACATATAAAAGTATAGATGATGTATTAATATTAAATAAAGCAGGAACAAAAGTAATAATGGCTAATAAAAATGCAACAACATATAATATTCCAAATACTGTTACTGAAATCGGGAAAAATGCATTTTATGGTTGTAGTAAAATAACATCAATAACTATCCCAGATAGTGTAACAACAATTGGCGCAGGAGCATTTGAGAGTTGTAGTTCTTTAACAGAAATTACAATTCCTCAAAGTGTAACTTCAATAGGTTCTGATGCATTTGTATATTGTGGAAAATTAATGGCTATTAATATAAAAGGAGAAGAAGGTAGAATTTCTGGTGGACCTTGGGGTGCACAATATGGAAACAGAGTAATAAATTGGAACGTATAATATTTTAAATTTTAGAAAGGGAAAGAATGTTTAACATAGAAGAACAACTAAAAATGCTACCAGATAAACCTGGAGTATATATAATGCATGATGTAGATGACAAAATAATATATGTAGGAAAAGCAGTTAATCTTAAAAGAAGAGTGAAATCTTATTTTAGAAAAACAGACAAGACTGAAAGAATAAAAAGAATGGTATCATTAATAGACCATTTTGAATATATAGTTGTTGATAATGAAGCAGAAGCATTAATATTAGAATGTAATCTAATAAAGAAAAATAGACCTAAATTTAATGTATTATTAAAAGATGATAAAACATATCCATATATAAAGATAGATATAAAATCAGATTATCCAAATGTAACAATAACAAGAAAAATAATAAATGATGGTTCAAAATATTTTGGACCATATGCAAATCCTGGAGCTGCAAAAGAAATGCTTGATTTTATAAAACAGAAATATAAAATTAGACAATGTAAAAACTTTAGATCTGAAACAAGAGCTTGTTTAAATTATCATATAAATAGATGTTTAGGCCCATGTATGGGATATGTTTCAAAAGAAGATTACAGAAAACAAATTGATGAAATAATAGACATTCTTGATGGAAAAGTTGATAAAGTATTAAAAGAACTTGAAAAACAAATGATTGAAGAGTCAAGTAAAATGAACTTTGAACAAGCAGCATATATAAGAGACAGAATGCTTGCAATTCAAAGGGTTAATGAAAAACAAAAAGTATCAAATATAACAGAAAATAATATAGATGTAATAGGAATTGCAAAATCTGAAATTGAGGTATGTGTTGAAATATTTTTTGTTAGAGGAAGCAAAATGGTAGGAAGAGAACATTATTTTTTCCAAGACATAAGAGAAATGGAAGACAAAGAAATAATTTCAGGTTTTATAAAACAATATTATATAGATAGTCAAAATTTACCTAATAAAATAATGATAAGAGAAGAATTAGAGGATCAACAAGCAATAGAACAATGGTTAAGCAAAGAAGCTGGAAGAAAAGTAGAAATAAAATCACCCAAAAAAGGTGAAAAATTAAGATTTGTGGAAATGGCTGATAATAATGCCCAAATTACTCTTGAAAATAAAGAAAGAGATAGAAGCGAAATTTTAGTTGAATTAAAAGAAGTATTGGGATTAGACAAATTACCAAGAAAAATTGAAACATTTGATATATCAAACATTTCAGGAGAATATATGGTAGCTGGAATGTGTGTAATGGTTGATGGAACAATAAAAAGAAACATGTCAAGAAGATTTAAAATAAAAACAGTTTTAACACAAGATGATCCAAAATGTATGCAAGAAGTAGTAACACGTAGGTTGAAACACTCAATTGACAATAGTAATTCATCAGGTTTTGGTAAGCTACCAGATGCGATATTTGCAGATGGAGGAATTACACAAATAAGAGCAATAAAACAAGCAGTAAAATCATTAGAATTAGATATTCCTATATTTGGTATGGTTAAAAATGATAAACACCAAACAAGAGCATTAATAAATGAGCAAAGACAAGAATTTGAAATATCAGAAAATTTAATGAACTTAATTACAAAATTTCAAGATGAAGTACATGATACAGCAATTTCTTATCATAGAAAATTAAGAGATGAATCGATAACAAAATCAGAATTAGATGATATAAAAGGAATTGGGGAAACAAAGAAAAAAGCATTATTAAAATATTTTGGCAGTGTTGAAAAAATTAGAAATTCTTCAATAGAAGAAATTGTAAAAGTAAATGGAATTAATGAAGAATTAGCTCAAAATATATTACAACAATTAAATTAAAATTTTGTAACATATTGCGATGAAAACAGAAAGCAAATTATGAATATTTTTAAAAATTTTACATATACATATTAAGGACAAGTATTTTGGGAGGTTTGTATATGAAATTTTTTAAAAAACATAAGATGCTTTCTTTTTTTATGGCTACATTTATTGCACTATCAATTGCTAATTTTGTTATGATTTATGAATTGGTAAAAGTTGGAGTAAAATTAGCAACAATATAAAAATTTGATTGACATCAAAATAGAAAAGTGATAAATTAAATACGTAAGTTGGAAGTTCCACAAAGTCTTTGAAGGGGGTAACTTATATGACTTTACAAGAACTGCAAAAAAAGGTTTTCGAAACAAAGAAACGGTGTGGTTTTAATACCACAGACATGAATGAAGAATTTTGTCATCTTATTGCAGAAGTTGGAGAAGCATATGATGCTTGGTTCAGAGGAAAAGACACATTTGCAGAAGAACTTGCAGATGTAGCAATTTTCCTGTTGGGAATTGCTGAGATGAAAGGTATTGATCTTCAAAAAGAAATTGAGAAAAAAGAAAAAATCAATGAAAGCAGAGAATGTGTTACCAATGAATTAGGCCACCGTGTACACAAAACATAAATATAAGAGCATTATTTTTTGATAATAATTTATCGAAAAATAGTGCTCACTTTATTTTTATTAAGACATAAAATATTTTAGGAGGATAAAATTGAAAATGAGAGGGTTATGTTTTTGTGGAGGAGGAATAAAAGCTGCATCACACATAGGTGCACTTAAAGCATTGGAAGAAAAAAATATAAAATTTGATTGTGTATCTGGTGCATCATCTGGAAGTATTATAGCAACATTATATGCACTTGGATATAATAGTGATGAAATGTGGAAAATGTTTCAAAAATATTATAAAAAAATAAAATATGCAGAATGGAAGCAAATATTCAAATTAATTTTGGGATTATTATTTAAAGGTGAATTAGTAATTGATGGTTTAAATAGTGGAAAAAGTATTGAAAAAATAATGAGCGAAATATGTAGAAAAAGTCATGTAGAAAATATAAATCAAATAAAAATGCCATTATTTATTTCTATGGTAGATTTACAAACAGGAACTGTATATATTGCATCATCTAATGAAAATAGAACACAATTATTAGATGATACTCAATATATAACAGATATCCCTATAAGTACAGCTGTAAGAGGAAGTTGTAGTTTTCCAGTAGTATTTTCACCTTGTAAGTTTGAAAACATACAATTAATAGATGGAGGAACACGTGAAAATTTGCCTTGGAAGTGTTTGAAAGATATTGGAGCAAATGAAGTTATAGGAATATGTTTTGAAACAATTCATAAAAAAGAATGTTGTAAAAATATTATAGAAGTTGCAACTAGAGCAATGGAATTACAAGGAAGAGAATTATCGTCATATGAAAAAGATGGAATTGATAAATTGATAACAATTAATTTAGAAAAAACATCTTTGTTAGATTCTGAGAACATTTATGAATTGTATAAACAAGGATATATTCAAGCTAAAAAATACCTTGAAAAATAAGGAAAAATATAGTATAATTGCAAAAGAAAAAAATAGAAAGAGAAGGTAATATATGAATATAGCAAATAATTGGAATGATTATAAAATATTAGACATGGCAGATGGACAAAAATTAGAAAAATGGGGAGATGTAATATTATCAAGACCAGACCCACAAATAATATGGAAAGATAAATCATACCCAGAAAAATGGAAAAATATAAATGCAACATATCATAGAAGTAAAACAGGTGGAGGAACTTGGGAATACAATAAAAAAATGCCACAACAATGGCAAATAAAATATAAAGATTTAACATTTAATATAAAACCAATGGGATTTAAGCACACAGGATTATTTCCAGAGCAAGCAGTCAATTGGGATTGGATGATGGATAAAATAAAAAATGCCAAAAGAGAAATAAAAGTGTTAAATTTATTTGCATATACAGGAGGAGCGACAGTAGCTTGTAGCGCAGCTGGTGCATCAGTTTGTCATGTTGATAGTTCAAAAGGAATGGTGACATGGGCAAAAGAAAATATAGCATCATCAGGTTTAGCAGAAAGACCAGTAAGATATATAATAGATGATGTTGTAAAATTTGTTAATCGTGAAATACGTAGAGGCAATAAATATGATGCAATAATAATGGATCCACCATCATATGGAAGAGGGGCAAATGGAGAAGTTTGGCAATTTGAAAATAATATTTATGATTTAGTAGAATTATGTACAAATGTATTATCAGATAATCCATTATTTTTCTTGATAAATTCATATACTACGGGAATTTCAAGTAAAGTTCTAGAAAATATATTAAATTTAACTGTTAATAAAGAACATAATGGAAAAGTTTCTTCAGGAGAAATTGGATTGCCAATGGAAAATTCAAAATTGGTGTTACCTTGTGGAATATATGGTCGTTGGGAGAAGATTGAAAAATAATTACAATTTTGACTGTGTTAAATTTCATTTAAAACGCGGTTACATACACTATGTATGCGCCCTTGCCTTTTAAATAAAATTTGCCTTGTCAAAATTTAATTCTTTTTCAATCAGAAAATAGCTTTAGGAAAGAGATGAAAATGAATATGAATAAATTAAATGTAATATATGAAGATAATCACATAATAGTTGTAGAAAAACAACCAAATATTCCATCACAAGCAGACAAAACTGAAGATATAGATATGCTTACAATTATAAAAGAATATATAAAAGAAAAATATAATAAACCAGGAAATGTTTACTTAGGATTAGTTCATAGATTAGATAGACCTGTTGGAGGAGTCATGGTATTTGCGAAAACATCAAAAGCAGCATCAAGATTAAGTGATCAAGTAAGAGAAAAAATATTTAAAAAGAAATATTTAGCTGTTGTAGATGGAAGATTTGAACAAATCAAAGGTATTTTAGAAGATTATTTATATAAAGATGAAAGAAATAATATAAGTAAAGTTGTAAATAAAGATAAGAAAAATGCTAAATTAGCAAAACTAGACTATGAAGTTTTAGCATATAATGAAGTGAAAAATTTATCATTAGTAAGAGTAAATTTGCATACAGGCAGACATCACCAAATAAGAGTACAATTATCACATGCAGGACATAGCATATTTGGAGATCAAAAATATGGAACAAGAGGACAAGGAAAACAAATAGCATTATGGGCTTATGAACTTACAATAGAACATCCAATAACAAAAGAAGAAATGACATTTAAATGTTTACCAGAAAGTAATGGAACTTGGTGTATTTTAAGAGATGTTAGTATATAAGAGATAGAATGATAAAATAGAATCAAAGTATTGATTTTTCACACTTTTTAGAGTATAATAAAATCCGTAAAAAGTGGAATTAGATAGGAGAAAAATAAAATGAAAGCAATAGAAATAAGAAATAAATATTTAAATTTTTTTAAAAATCATGGACATGTTGTAATACCATCAGCACCAGTAATACCAGAAAATGATCCATCAGTATTATTTACAACAGCTGGAATGCAACCATTAGTACCATATTTATTAGGAGAACCACATCCAGCAGGAACAAGACTTACAGATTATCAAAAATGTGTAAGAACAAATGATATTGATGAAGTTGGAGATAATAGACATTTAACATATTTTGAAATGCTAGGAAATTGGTCATTAGGAGATTATTTTAAAGAAGAATCAATCCAAATGAGTTATGATTTCTTAACAAAAGAATTAGGAATACCAGTTGAAAAATTATCAGTAACATGTTTTGCTGGAGATGAAGATTGTGCAAGAGATGAAGTAACAGCATCATGTTGGAAAAAAGCAGGAATTCCAGAAGAAAGAATATATTATTTTGGAAAAGATGATAACTGGTGGATAGCAGGTGAAACAGGACCATGTGGACCAGATACAGAAATGTTTTATGATACAGGAAAGCCAAAATGTTCACCAGAATGTAATCCATCATGTGGCTGTGGAAAATATGTTGAAATTTGGAACAATGTATTTATGGAATTCTATAAAGATGAAAATGGTAAATATTCAAAACTAAAACAACACAATGTTGATACTGGTTTAGGACTAGAAAGAATGACAATGTTATTAGAAGGAAAAGAAACACCATTTGAAACAGAATTATTTGCACCAATTATGGACAAACTAGTAGAGTTACAAAAAGTAGATAATATAGCAAGCAGAAGAATTGTAGCAGAACATTTACGTTCAAGTATGATGATAATATGTGATGGTGGAAGACCAAGCAATGTTGACAGAGGATATATATTAAGAAGATTAATTCGTAGAATGGTAAGACATATGAATAAACTTCAAATATCATTAGATGAATTATCAACACTAATAGATATAAATGTTGAAAACTTAAAAGAAATGTATCCAGCACTTGAAGCAAATAAAGAAACAATAAAAAATGTAATCTTAGAAGAAAAAGACAAATTTGTAAAAACACTTGAAAAAGGTGAAAAAGAATTTGCAAAAGAAGTTGGACAAGTTAAAGAACAAGGTGAAAACACAGTACCAGGTAAAGTTGTATTTAGATTATATGATACTTATGGATTCCCACCAGAAGTTACAGAAGAACTAGCTACAGAAAATGGAATGAAAATAGATAAAGAAGGATTTGATAAACTATTTAAAGAACACCAAGAAAAATCAAGAGCTGGTTCAGAACAAAAATTCAAAGGTGGATTAGCATCAACAGGAGAAATGGAAACAAAATATCATACTGCAACACATTTATTAAATGCAGCATTAAAACAAGTATTAGGCTCACATGTACATCAAAGAGGAAGTAATATAACAGCTGAAAGAATGAGATTTGACTTTTCACATCCAGCAAAAATGACAGATGAAGAAAAACAAAAAACAGAAGACTTAGTAAATGAATGGATAACAGAAGCAATTCCAGTAGAACATTTAGAAATGAAAAAAGATGATGCAATAAAAATGGGAGCAGAAGCAATGTTTATTGAGAAATATGGTGATATAGTTTCTGTTTATAAAATTGGTGATGTTTCAATTGAATTATGTGGAGGACCTCATGTTTCTAATACATCTGAATTAGGACACTTCAAAATAAAGAAAGAAGAATCAAGTTCTTCAGGAATTAGAAGAATTAAGGCTATATTAGATTAAATAAATATATTTTGAAAATATAACTATTTCATAGCAAAAACATAGCTAGGGTCATACCTACAGGTCTTTGCTTTATTCAATAGTTATATTTTTCAAAATAATAAAATTTAATTAGAAGGAGATTAAATATGGAAGAAAATTGTTTATTTTGCAGAATTATAAAAGGAGAAATACCATCAAGTAAAGTATATGAAGATGAAGAGGTATTAGCATTTAAAGACATAAATCCAGCAGCACCAATACATGCATTAGTAATTCCAAAAAAACATATAACATCACTTGCAACAATGGAAGATGGAGATGAAAAAATAATTTCAAAAATATACAAAGTTATCAATGAAATTGCCGAAAAGCAAGGCTTCAAAGAAAAAGGATATAGAGTAATTGTAAATTGTGGTGAAGATGGAGGTCAAGAAGTAGGACACTTACACTTTCACCTATTAGCTGGTAAAAAACTTGGAGAAAAAATAGTATAAATTTACAAAAATAGCTATCTTTTTTTTAGAAAATATGATATAATTAAAGTATAGGTTTTTAAAGAGAAAACATATAATAAAAAATATTATTGAAAGGGATGATAATTATGAATAGTAAATATAGTGCTTTTTTAACAGTATTATTAGTAATAATTATAATTGCAATAGTAGGAATAATAGGATTTTTAGGATATAAATTTATAGCAAGTGAAAATAGCAAGAAAGAAGCAGAAGATTTTGCAGATTCTTGGAGTGAAAACATAAGTCAAAATACTAAAAAAGAAGAAACAACAGATACAAAAATTGATGATAATCCAATAACAGATCCAATTGAAACACCAACAACAGACTCAACATCAAATGGAACAAATACAAGTTCTGGAGAAGGAATGAAATATAATGGATTTTTAACAGCAGGAAAAATCGAAATACCAACAACAGGTTTAAAAAGTCCAATAATATCATACTCAGAATATTCTAAATCATCATTAGAAACAGCAGTATGTGTTGTATATTCAACAACAGGAGAACAAAATACTCAAGGAAGTGGATTAAATAAACCAGGAAATACAGTAATTGCTGGACATAATTATAGAAATAGTAGATTTTTCTCAAATAATAAAAAATTAAATATTGGAGATAAAATTTATGTTACAGATTTAGATGGAAAGAGAATGACATATACAATTTATGATAAATTTGAAACAGATGATACAGATACAGAATATATGACAAGAGATACACAAGGAGCTGTAGAAATATCATTAACAACATGTACAGATGACAGTAAAGCACGTTTAATTATTTTAGCAAAAGCAGATGCATAAATAATAAAAAAAGTAAGATAGAAAAAATTCTATCTTATTTTTTTGCACTAATATAGAATTTTTTCATTAACAATGATATAATCAAAATGAAAATTTTACATTAGGAGGAAAATTGAAGACATGGATAAAAAACAAGCAAAAGAAAGAATAGAAGAACTAAGAAAAAAAACAGAATATTATGCCCAAAAATATTATGATGATGATAATCCAGAAATAACTGATTTTGAATATGATATGATGATGTTAGAATTAAGAACATTAGAAAGTCAAAATCCAGAATTTATAACCAAAGATTCATTAACACAAAAAGTAGGAGGACATGTAAAAGAAGGATTTACTAAGGTAGAACATGAAGTACCACTTCAAAGTTTACAAGATGTATTTAATTTTGAAGAAATTGAAGCATTTGATGAAAGAGTAAAAAAAGTAGCAAGTGAAAATGGAATAGATGAAGTAAAATATGTTGTTGAAACAAAAATAGATGGTTTATCATCAGCATTAGAATATAAAGATGGAAAACTTGTAAGAGGAGCAACTAGAGGAAATGGACTAGTTGGAGAAGATGTAACTGAAAACTTGAAAACTATAAAAACAATACCTCAAGAATTACCAGAAAAAATAAATATAACAGTTAGAGGAGAAGTATTTATATCTAAAAAAGAATTTGAAAAAATGAATCAAGAAAGAGAAGAAAATGAAGAAGAATTATTTGCAAATGCAAGAAATGCAGCAGCTGGTTCATTAAGACAATTAGATAGTAATATAACAAAGAAAAGACCATTAGATATTTATATATTTAATGTTCAAAAAATAGAAGGAAAAGAATTTAATTCACATTTTGAAGAATTAGAATATTTAGAAAAATTAGGATTTAATGTAAATCCTGTTCGTATACCATGTTCAAATGTTGAAGAAGTAAAGAAAGCAATAAATAAAATCGGAGAAGATAGAGAACAATTAACTTTTGGAATAGATGGAGCAGTTGTTAAAGTAGACAATTTAAAATTAAGAACAATTTTAGGAACAACATCTAAAGTTCCCAAATGGGCAATTGCATATAAATATCCACCAGAACAAAAAGAAACAATTTTAAAAGATATAGAATTTCAAGTAGGAAGAACAGGAGTAATAACACCACTTGCAATACTAGAACCAGTAAGAGTTGCTGGATCACTTATATCTAAAACAACATTACACAATGAAGATTTTGTTAAAGAAAAAGGATTAAAAATAGGTGATAGAGTTATAATACAAAAAGCAGGTGATGTAATACCAGAAATAGTACGAGCAGTTGTAGAAAGAAGAGATGGAACAGAAAAAGAATTTGTCATGCCAACACATTGCCCAGTATGTGGTGCAGAAACAGTAAGAGAAGAAGGAGAGTCTGCAGTAAGATGTACAGGAATAGAATGTCCAGCAAAATTATATAGAAATTTAGTGCATTTCGTATCAAGAGAAGCAATGAATATAGATGGACTAGGTGAAAATATTATAGGAATATTACTTGAAAAGAAAATGATTTCAAATATTGCAGATATATATGATTTGAAATTTGAAGATATAGCATCATTAAAGAAAAATGGCAAAAAGTTCGCTCAAAATCTAATAGATAGTATAAATATAAGCAAGCAAAATGATTTATATAGATTAATAACAGCATTGGGTATAAGGCATGTAGGAGTAAAAGCTGCTAAAGTATTAGCTAAAACATATGAAAATATGGATAATTTATCAAATGCATCAATTGAAGATTTAAGTCAAGTAGATGAAGTTGGACCAATTGTAGCAAATAGTATAAATGAATTTTTCTCTCAAGAACAAACAAAAGACTTGTTGAAAAGACTAAAAGATGCAGGAGTAAATATGGAAAGACAAAAAGAAGAAAATGAAGATGACAGATTTGCAGGAAAAACTTTTGTATTAACAGGTTCACTTGAAAAATATTCAAGAGAGGAAGCATCAAATATTATAGAAAAATTTGGAGGAAAAACATCAAGTTCTGTATCTAAAAAAACAACTTATTTATTAGCTGGAGAAGATGCAGGAAGTAAACTTACAAAAGCACAAAGTTTAGGAGTACAAATTATTAGTGAAAATGAATTTGAAGAAATGTGTAAATAACAAGGAGGAAAATTAGTGGAAAATTATACATTTGAAGATATGTGGTTAGATTTAAAAAATGGATATCAAATTTATTATACGTATGTAAGAAATCGATATGTATTATTTAGAACTGCCAAAAATTGCTATACACAAAAATTGTTGTCAGATGACCCTAAAAATCCACAACCTAAAATGACAATGCTTACATTAAAAAGAGTGAAAGAAATATTTCCACACATGGAAGACATTGAATATAAAGTTGGAATACTGGATGAATTTAACTCGTAAAAACATTAATAAGAATTTCTATGTGATGAAAATTATATAGAAATTCTTATTTTTTTCTATAAATAAAACTTAAATTTAATAAAAAGTTTGAAATATGTGAACCAAATAATATAGAAAAACATCTAAAGAGTATAAAGATATAGAAGGGAGAAAATATGGATACCGAAAAAGTAGAAAAAGCCAGGAATGGCAATGTAGATGAAATTGGTAGTCTTTTAATGGAAAATATGAAATCTATGTATAGAGTAGCATTCAGTATTTTAAAAACAGAAGAAGAAATATCTGATGCAATTTCAAATACAACAGTAATTGTTTTTGAAAAAATACATACATTGAAAAATGCAGAATTTTTTAAGACGTGGCTTATTAGAATTTTAATTAATGAATGTAATAAAATTCATAGACAAAACAAAAAAATTATATATTTAGAAAATTACAATCAAACAGATTTAGTTTATAATGATAAATATGATGATTTTGGAGTAAGACAAGCCATAAAAAAACTAGATGAAGATTTGAAAACAATGGTTATATTATATTATTTTGAAGATTTTAACATAAAAGAGATTTCAGAAATTCAAAAATTACCAGAAGGAACAGTAAAATCAAGATTATCAAGAGCAAGAAAAAAATTAGAAAGTATTTTCTTAGATGAAAATACAAGAAAGGAGGATTTGAATGGATAGAGATGATGAAATAGATAAAATATTAAAGCAAAAATTTGAAAATAAAATTTTTCCTTCAGAAGAATTTGAAAATAATATGAAAAAAATAATAAATGAACAAAAAAGTAAAAAGAATAAGAAGTATAAAAAGATAATAACTATTACATCTATCGCAGCAGTATTTGTGATTATATTCGCATTAGGAATGAATTTTATGAAATTTGATTCTACTCAAATTCAAACAATATCAATAACAAAAATAGAACCAACGAAAATATCTGATCAAATTTTATCAGAAGATTCAGAATTTATAATATATACAGATAAAGATGCAAATATAGAAAGTGTAAAGAAAAGTTTGTATATAGAACCAGCATTAGAATATTCTATAGAAAAAACAGGTAAAGATGGACAATATAAATTAAAATTTAAACAAAATATACCAGATAATACAATTTTAAAATTACAATATGTAAAAGATAAAATAACAAAAGATAGTTGGGCATATCAAACATCAAACAAATTAAGTGTAACAAATACATATCCAGCAAATAGAGCAGATAGAGTGTTAACAAGTTCTAATATAGAAATTGAAATGTCTTATTCAAATATAGAGAATTTCGAAAAATATGTTCAAATAGTACCAGAAGTTGAAGGAACGTGGGAACAAAAAGGAAAAGTTTACAGATTTATACCAAGTAATGGATTAGTAGACCAAACTCAATATACTGTAACAGTAAAAAAAGGCTTAAAAATATATGATCAAGAATTAGAAGATAATTATACATTTTCGTTTAGTGTAAATAACGATACAGGAATTACAGAAAAATATGAAAATATATCAAATTCAATTGATAATATAAATACTTATAATTCAAATGAAAATATATCAATATATTATCAAACAAATGGAAATATTGAAATTGCAAATGTTGAAATTGGTAAATTTGATAGTTCAGATAGTTTTATAGAATATTTACAAACTAAAGATTATTCAAAAGCAACAGATTTGCAAAAAGTAGATTTTAATTTAATAGAAAATGGAATAAAATTAACAAGAACATTACAAGATGGATATTATGTTGCAATAATAAAAAATAAAAATGGTTCAGAATTATTTAATACTCCAATTCAAATAAATAATTTGAATGTATATGTTACAAATACAGAAAATGACATTCTTGTATGGGTAGCAGATGAAAATGGAATTGCTTCAAATATTAAGGTAAAATATGAAAGCGAAGAAAAAGTAACAAATTCAGAAGGAATTGCAAAATTTACTTCTGATAAAACAGAAATGATAAAATATTTGAAAATTGGTAATACAGAAAATAAGTTAATTGTAGGTGTATATAATTATAATAAAGAATTATATTATTCAAATTCTTATATTTATACAGATAGAACATTATATAAAAATACAGATACAATAAATATATGGGGATTTGTTCCAAAAGCAATATATGGTAACGATTTACAAGATGAATTTTATATATCATTTAATGGCGAAAGCAAAGAAAAGATAAACGTAGGAAAAGATGGAAATTATAATTATAAAATAGAATTACAAAACCATTATGATGTAGAATATGCAATGATTTCATTATACTATAAAGATAAAGAAATTGCTGGAAGATATGTAACAATTGAAAATTATGAGCTTCAAAATTATACATATGAAATCATAGCAAATAAGAATTATGTGTATAATAATGAAAAATATGATTTCGATGTTAAAGTAACACATATAACAGGACTTGTTGTACCAAATAAAAAAGTTCTTGTAAGATTTAATGGACAAGAATTACTTGAAAAAACAGATGAAAATGGTATTGCACATTTTTCAGTAGATATAGCAAAAGAAGATGAAAAAACATATATAGTAACAAATATGTATATGGAAGTATATAATGGAGATTTAGAAGAATATAATGATACAGTTACAACAAAAGATGTAGAATTAATTTATAGAGATATATATACAACAGTTAATAATACAGGAAGTAATTATGAATTAAGTGCATATAAATTACAAAAAGATAAAGAAATGGAAGTAAGTTATGATCTAAAAGAATTATATGATGATGAATATAATACAACAGTTGAGATAGATCTAAAAGAAAGTAGAAATGAAAAGAAAGTTGTAAAATATGAGCTTGATAAATATACAAAAACAAATAAACCAGTATATGATTATGTAATAACAGAAAATACACAAAAAATTACTGAAATAAATATGAAAAATGGCAAAATGAATTATGATATAAATTCTTTAAAAATGAAGGATAATACAGAAGTTTATAGTTATACATATACTCTAATATTCAAATTACAAGATAGAAGCGGAAAAGAAATAGAAATCAAAAAAATCATATATAGAGATGAAAAAGATGTAGAATTAGGATATTCATATGGCTTTTTCTCAAATTTAGGAAGATTAGCATATAAACAAAATATTTCATATTATTATGATATATTTAGATATTTCTTAAAGGCAGATGTAACAAACTTTAATATCGGAGATACAGCTAAATTTACATTATCTGAAAGTATAGCAAATAAAGGAAATCAAGAAATAGATAATAATGGAAAATTATTATTAATATCAGCACAAGAAAATATTTTAACAACAAAGATAACAGATAAGAATGAAATTGAATATAAATTTGAAGAAAAAGATTTTCCTGGATGTAAAATAACATCTGCATATTACTATAACGGTAAATTTTATAGAATGCCAATATATTATTATGATTTTAATGAAGAAACAAGAAAAATTGATATAGACATAAAATCAGATAAAACAGAATATAAACCTGGTGATGAAGTAAATTTAACAATAAAAACAACAAATAATAATAAGCCTATAAAAACATTTGTAAATATAAGTGTTGTTAATGAAGCAGTATTTGCAGTACAAGAAGACTCAACAGAAATTGTTTCAACAATATACCAAGATCCAGAATACCCAATATATACATATTCAAGTTATTTTGATTTTATAAGTAAAGAACCAGATGGATTTGGAGGTGGTGGTGGAGATACAAGAGGAAATTTCGGAGACACAGCATATTTTGATACTATATATACAGATTCAAATGGAGTTGCGAATGTAAAATTTAAGCTACCAGATAATGTTACAACATATAGAGTAACAGTTCACTCAGCAAATGAAGATGTATATGTTGGTGTTAATAAAATTGACATAACATCAAAATTAGATTTCTTTATTCAAAGTACAGAACCAAGAAATGTTAAAACAACAGATGATTTAGTTTTAAATGCAACAAGTATAGCTTCAGAACAATATAATGTAAAATATCAATTTACAATAGAAGAATTAAATAAAACATTAGAAGCTGAAGAAACAACAAATTCAATTACAACAGTAAACTTTGGAAAATTAGATTATGGAACATATCATGTTGTAATAAGAGGAAGTGGAAATAATCAGGAAGATGCAATAACATATCCAATTAATATTATAGAATCTGCACAAGAAGTAAAGAAATATACAAAAATAAATATTAATGAAACTCCTGAAATAAAGCCAACAAAAAATCCGATAGTATTAGAAATTTATAATAGAAATATGGAAAAATATATTGACTATATTGATTTTATAGAAAATACATTAACAGAAAGGTTAGATACACAAATAGCATATAATGAAATTCAAAAAATAAGAACAAAATATTATGGAAGTTCAAATAATCAAGTTAATATAAATATGGCTAAATATAGAGATACAAAAAATTATACAGATTATTTAAAAAATCTAGAAAATGCAAATACAGATATTGTATTAACAGCATTAATTCAATATTATGCAAAAGATTATATTTCAGGCTTAAATATAGATCCATTTATAAATGATGATAATAATTTATTTGAACAATATTTATTAGCATCTGCTAACAAAAAAACTGTATTAACAGATTTATTACAATTAAAAGAAGAAAAAGATATTGAAAATTATAATAAATTATTAGTAACATTATCATTAGAATTTTTGGGAGATTATCAAAATGCTAAAGATTTATATAATCAAATAGAATTAAATAGTGAAGAAAAAGAAGAATATAAATCAATTACAGCAATAATTGAAACATTTATAAATAAAGATAATTCTAGTAAAATTATTGATGAATTAATAGCAAATTCTCCAGAAGATGAATATTTAAGATTTGCAATATTATCATTCTTTCAAAATAATGAAACAAATATTTCAAATGAAGAAGAAATAAAAATAATATCTTCAAATATAAATGAAACAATAAAGTTAAATGGAATGACAGTAAAAACATATGTAGTAAATAATAAGGAATTAGATACAATAAAATTTGAAACAAATAGTAATGATATTATTGTAAGATATTATTATCAAACATTATTAGAAAATATAGAATCAGAAAATATAAGTGAAGATATGTCAATAAAAATTATAGGAAATTTGAAGAAGAATTCAACAATATATTTACAAATCAATTGTAATGATACAGAATCTAAAGAATTAAGAATAGCTTTACCAAATTCATTAAGATTAGCAAATACGGAAAATTTAAAAGGATATTGGATAATGAATAATGCAATTGATTATATATCAGTATATAAACAAAAAGGATATTCAAGTATAAAAATACCTTTAATTGTAACACTTGATGGAAATTATAAATTTGAAAATATAGTAAATAATCAAAATGGAATATATCATATTTCAAATTCACTAGATTTAGATATTAAATAGTAAAAATGGGGGCAATTGATAATTGCTCTCATTTTTTTGAAAGTAATAATTTACTATTTACAAATAAAGTTTTATGAGATAAAATCTAAATAGTAATTGACTGAGGAGAGGGAAAATTATGATAATAGATGGAAAAGAACTAGCGAGAAAAACAAGAGAAAAATTAAAAATAGAATGTGATAATTTAAAAAAAGAGGGAATACTTTCAAAACTTGCAGTTATTATGGTTGGAGATGATAAAGCATCACAAATATATGTAAAAAACAAAAGCAAGGCATGTCAAGAAATTGGAATAGAATTTGAAGAATATTTTCTGGGAAATGATATAAAACAAGAAGAATTAATTGAATTGATTCAAAAATTAAATTGTGATAAATCAATTAATGGAATATTATTGCAAAGTCCTATTCCAAAATTGTTAGATATAAATGAAGCATTTAGAACTATATTGCCAGAAAAAGATGTTGATGGATTTAATCCTATAAATGTCGGAAAATTGTGTTTGAACCAAGAAACATTTGTGTCATGTACACCATATGGAATTATGAAAATGTTTGAAGAATATGATATTGATTTAACAGGAAAGAATGTCACAATTTTAGGAAGAAGTAATATAGTTGGAAAGCCATTAATACAATGCTGTTTAAACAAAAATGCTACAGTAACAATATGCCATTCAAAAACTAAAGATTTAAAAGAACATACGAAAAATGCTGATATTGTAATTTCAGCAATAGGAAAAGCCAAATTTGTTACAGCAGATATGATAAAAGATGGAGCTGTTGTAATTGATGTTGGAATAAATAGAGATGAAAGTGGAAAAATAGTTGGGGATGTTGATTTTGAAAAAGTAAGTTCAAAAGCAAGTTATATAACACCTGTTCCTGGTGGAGTAGGACCTATGACAATAGCAATGTTAATGAATAATGTTATAAAAGCTACGAAGTTACAAAATAGAAGGAGTGAAACTTTATAGAAATAGAAGAAATATCAATAGAATCAAAAGAATATCCACAAAAGTTAAGAAATGTATATAATCCACCATTAAAATTGTATGTACTTGGAAATAAAAAAATATTAAACAATAAAGGTATTGCTATAGTTGGTACTAGAGATTGTACTAAGTATGGAAAAAATATTTCGTTCAAATTTTCAAAAGAACTAACACAAAAGGGGTTTAATATTATAAGTGGATTAGCTTTAGGAATAGATACATATGCACATTTAGGCAATGTTCAAATTAATATGGAGAATAGCAAAAGTATTGGGAAAACAATAGCAGTATTAGGTTGTGGAATAGATGAATTATATCCCAAACAAAATAAAATATTAGCAAAACAAATATTAAAAACAGGTGGATGTATTATTTCAGAATATCCAAATGGTACAAGGCCTAATAAAGCAAATTTTCCTCAAAGAAATAGAATAATAAGTGGATTAGCTGAATCAATAATTGTTGTTGAAGCAGGAGAAAGAAGTGGAGCAATTATTACAGCTAATTTAGCACTTGAACAAGGAAAAGAAATATTTGCTGTACCTGGTGATATAACTAAGAAACAAAGTATAGGAACAAATAAATTAATAAAAGATGGAGCATATATAATTACAGAAGTTAATGATATATTAAATAATAATGTATAAAAGGAGAGTAAGATGGAAGAAGAAAAAATTGATAGAATATTAAAATTAGTTGATATGCTTGAAGTAACTGATGAAAATAGAGATGATATAGCAAAAGTAAAAAAATTAATAGAACAAAAAAAGTATGCTGAAATGTTAGAAGTATTAAAAAAAGTTACTAGTGAAAATGAAACAAAAATAAAAGAAGATAATAGAACTATATTATTTCGAAATGAAGAAAAAGAAGAAACTAAAGAAGAAAAAGAACCTATTGAAGAAGATGATGATGTAAATAGTGAAGAAGACGAAAAAGCTCAAATGGAAAAATTATTAGATAATTTGGAACAAGAAAAGGAAGATGAGGATTATGAATATCCAAAAAAATTATCTAATAAAAAATTGGAAGAAGTATATATTAGTTTGCTATTGGCTAATCCAAAAGCAATTTCAATGTATTATATAGAAAAAAAAGATTGTTATTTTGAAAGTGCATTATTATTAAATATATATAAGAGTATTCTTTTTACAGAAGGAGAAGCATATGCACCACAAGTTGCTAAAGATGATTTTAACTATGCAAAAGAAAATTATAAAATTTTCCAAAGTAAAAAGAAATTATTAGAAGAGGGAAGAGAAAGTAGACAAAATTTTGAAAAAGTATATGTTGAATTAAGAAAATTATTTGAAATTAGAAAAGGATATACTACAAATCCAATAAAAGAAACTAAAAAGCAGATTGAAGAAATTGTTGATTATGAATTATATGATAGAATGACAATTCAAGAGGTAAAAGATGCAATTGTACAAATAACAACAACAGAAAAATTTAAAAGATCAATATTAAGTACAAATGTAACAGATTTCTTATTATCTGGCGAAAATAATTTGAATTCAGGATTAACACTTCCATTTCCAATATTAAGCAGTGTATTTAAAGGAATAAGAAAAGGTGAAACAATGTCATATGCAATGCCATCAAACTCAGGAAAAAGTAGATTTACAATAGATATTGCAACATATATAGCATATAAACACAAAAAGAAAGTATTGATAGTATCAAATGAGATGTCAGAAGAAAAAATGAAGTTGTGCTTAATAACAACTATAGTAAATAACAAAGAGATTCAAGAATTACATGGATATAAGTTAAGAATAACAGAAGGTGAGATATTGGAGTTTAAATATAAGGCAGATCAAGACAAAAACGTTGAAACTGATGAGAATGGATATGTATTAAGATATGAAAATGAAAGTTTGGAAAAATTTACAAAAAGGTTATTGGAATGTTCATCACAATTTAGAGATGTTATAGCAGTTACAAATTGGATTCAAACTCAAAAAGACAATCAAATATTTTTTGTTAATATAACAGATCATACAAATGATGAGTTAGAAAAAATAATATTGAATTATTATTATAAAGAAAAGATTGAATATATGTTTTATGATACATTAAAACCAGATACAGAAAACATAGGAAATAGTGAAGAATTAAAGAAAACAGCAACAATTTTATCAAATTTAGCACAAAATTTGAATATATTTATAGGATCATCTTTACAATTAACAGAAAGTGATAGATCGCCATTAAATTTGGATGTAAATGATTTGGCTGCATGTAGAACAGTAAAAGAAGTTCTAGATACATTATGCTTAATAAAACAAATACATAATGATGACTTAGGGTTATATGAATATTCTTATGAAGAAGTTCCAACAGAGTGTTTTGATTTAGAAAGGTCAAAAAATCCAGATGTAAGATATTATGCTTGTGTAGTTGATAAGAACAGAGCAGGAGCAAAGCCAAAAGTTGTATTTAGATTAAACTTAGCATATAACGAATGGGAAGAATTAGGATATTTAAGATTAAAAACTAAAAATTAATGAAAAAGTACTTACATTTGTAAGTACTTTTTCTGTTCTAAAATCTTAAGATAAGAATACAATTAAACAAAAAGTATTCTTATTGGGGGTTGTACAGGTGAAAAATGTTATGATAGATGAACGTGCAAGAAAATTAGCACAATATATAATAGATTCGAAAGATACAGTTAGAGGAACAGCAAAAAAATTTGGAATAAGTAAAAGTACTGTACACAAAGATGTTACTGAAAGATTAGAAAAGATAAATCCAATATTAGCCAAAGAAGTAAGAAAAATTCTTGATGAAAATAAAGCTGAAAGGCATATAAGAGGAGGATTAGCAACAAAAGCTAAATATGAAAAAAATCATTATTTAACTATTGACAATGATAAATTAATAGTATAAGATTTATATATAAACTACAAATGAAAGGAGAATTGTTAGATAATAACAAAAAGAAAAATATGAATATAAGATTAGAAGATGAAAGAGAAAAAAATAAAAAATTAAAAATGATGTATATAATAATTATAGCAATATGTATAGTAGCTGTAGTTGCAACAGTTATAATTCAAATTGTAAAAAACTTACCAGATAAAGAGCCAGAGATAGATACAAGTATATTGCAAAGATATAAAGAAGATTTTGATAATATATTTAAAAACCAAGTAAATTATTTGAAAAATTCTGGATACAAAATAGATAGAATAGATGAGTCACAACAAATTGTATATACAGGATATTCAAATAAAAGTAATAAAGTAAGTGATTATAATTTAGATGTAAATATTCCATATATAAACATAAAAAATACAGTAATAGAAGGTTTTAATCAAGATATAAAAGATACATTTGAGCAAAAAGCAAAATCTATATTAAGTACACAAAGTCAAAATATTATATATAATGTTGAATATTGTGCATATGTTACAAATGATATATTATCTTTAGTAGTTAGATCAACATTAAAAGAAGGAGAAAATACTCAAAGAGAAATTATACAAACATATAATTATAATTTACTTACTCAAAAGAAAGTTACATTTGAAGATTTGTTAAATTTAAAAAATATTTCAAGACAAGATGCTGGAAATAAAATAAGATCAGAAATAAAAAGTGTTGAAAGTAAAGTAAATGAACTTGCACAATTAGGTTACCAAGTTTATCCAAGAAATTCAAGTAGTGATATATATAAGCTTGATAATATATCAGAATATTTTATAGGTGAAGATAATGTTATTTATGTAATATTTGCATATGGAAATAAAAGCAACACAAATGAGAAAGATATAATAATAATGTAAGATGGATATTTTATATATCTATCTTTTTTTATTTTTATATAAAAATGAGACCTAAGTTTAAACTTAGGTCTTTCGAAAATAAAAGGGGATGTTTGTTGTAATCAGTTTTGTTTACTGACTATGCTTATAATATATCAATTAATTTTGTTCATTGTGTGAATTAAAAGTGAAAAATTGATAATTAATTATTAATTTTATATTAAGAATTAAGGTGTTTCTTCAAGTGTTACAGTAATATCTTTATCACTACCATTTCTATTAACAGTTAAAGTTATAGTATCTCCAATTTGATGTGAATTTTTGATTTCATTTAATTCATCCTTTGTAGTGATAGACTTTCCTTCAGCTTTCACTATTACATCTCCAGCTTTTAAACCAGCTTTTTCTGCAGGTGAAAAATCTTCAATGCTTTTTATATATACGCCAACTTCTAGTTTATATCTTTTTGCAGTTTGTTCATCAAGATTAATTCCTGTAATACCTATATAAGGTCTTAATACTTTTTGATGATCTTTTAATTGATTAATTACATCTGTAGCTGAGTTAACTGGAATGGCAAAACCGATTCCTTCAACACCTGTTCCTGATAATTTTAAAGTATTTATTCCAATTACTTTACCATCACTATTTATTAAAGCACCTCCACTGTTTCCAGAGTTTATTGCAGCATCTGTCTGGATACAAGTATATTTTGTTCCATCAGATTCAACTTCTCTATTAACAGCACTAACAATACCTTGTGTAACTGTTGTATCTAATCCAAGAGGACTACCAACAGCCATAACAAATTCACCAACAACAGCTTGATCAGAATCTGCAAATTCTGCTGCAGTTAAACCTGTTTTTTCTATTTTTAATACAGCTAAGTCAGTTTGTGAATCTTGACCAACAACAGTGGCATCATATGTTGCATCATCTCCATATGTATCACTATTTAATTTTATTTTTATTGATGTTGCTTTTGATAATTCATAATATGAATTTGATGAAGTACTATCAACAACGTGATTGTTTGTTACAATATAACCATCCTCACTAATAATTATTCCTGAACCAGTTGCTGTTGCAGTTGAATTTTGAGGTTGACTGTATCCAAAAAATGATCCAATTGAATTTGAAGTTACAGTATAAGAAACTTCTATGCCAACAATTGATGGTAAAATTTTATTTGATGCAAATACAGCTGTATTTGAAAAATTTGATAATGAAACCAAATTTGATGTTGTTCCAGAAGCAGTTTGTGTAGATGTTTGGACTGTTGATGCTTGTTTTCCAACTAATTTTTCTTTTATAGATGGAATTCCAAAACATGTTCCTAATACAAGAGAACAACCAACAATACCACTAGCAAATGGTATTAATACTGTTTTTCCAAAACTATTTTGTTTGCTTTGCTTATTTTGTTTGAAATTTGCATTTGAAGTTTTGCTAGAAATCACTTCAAAATTATTATTATTTTCTTCTTCCATAATGAAGACCTCCTTTTTGTTCATTATAAGGATACACAATTATTGTGAAAGTTCTGTGAAAAGCAAGTAAAATTATTTTGTATTTATATTGATATTTTTGTTGAATTATTGTAGAATTGAAATATAAAATTTCATAAAAAAGGTGCAAAAATGAAAGAAAAAGAAGAACAAAGATTAATAAATTTAAAACAATATGAATGTGAATTAAGAAGTAAGGGATATAAATATATATGTGGAATTGACGAGGCAGGAAGAGGACCATTAGCAGGACCTGTAGTTGTTGCAAGTGTTATAATGCCTGAAAACTCTATGATTGAAGGGGTAAATGATTCTAAAAAAGTTTCAGAGAAGAAAAGAGAAAAATTATATGATTTGATTTTATCAGAAGCAATTAGTTATGGAGTTGGAATAATAGGACAAGATGAAATAGATGAAATAAATATATTAAATGCTACAAAAAAAGGATTAACTATATCTTTGCAAGAACTAACTCAAAAACCAGATTTAATAATAGTAGATGCATTAAATAATATAGATACATTAGGAACAAAATATGAATCAATAATAAAAGGTGATGCTAAATGTTATTCTATAGCAGCGGCATCTATTATTGCAAAAGTTACAAGGGATAGAATTATGAGAGAATGGGATAAAGTATATCCACAATATGGTTTTGTAGCACATAAAGGTTATGGAACTGTAGCACATATAAAAGCACTAAAAGAATATGGGGCATGTCCATTACATAGAAAAACATTTATAAAACATTTTATTTAAAAGAGGAGAAAAATATGAAAAAAAATGACAAAGGAATAACAATGTTATCACTTGTAGTTATGCTTGTTGTATTAATGATGTTAGCAACAATTACTATGTATTATGGAAATAGTGCAATGAAAGAAGCAAAATTACAAGATTTAAAAACAAATATGTTGCTAATACAAGCAGCAGTAAAGGGAGATTTAGAAAAATACCATTTTGAAACAAGCAATTTAAGTGATAGTGAAAAAATAAGTAAAAAATCACAATATTTAAAAGGAATACCAATAGAGAATGCAGAAAGTAATATTAAGGTAAAATTTGATGCATTAGCTAATAATACAGAGATTCAATTAAAAACACAAATAAGTGATGATTATCAACAAGTTGGAGGAAAATTTGATTATTACTATTTAGATACAAATACTTTAAGCCAATTAGGCTTAAAAGATGTTCAAAGTAATGATGAAAATGGATATTATATTGTTGCATATAGTATGAATCCAAACTATTCAAATATTGTTGAAGTAATTAATACAAAAGGATATTTAGGAAATTACTCATTAAAGAGAATAGAAGCATTATAATTATTAGAAAGGAAAACTAATGAATATATTAGATATAATTGCAAAAAAACGTGATAAAAATGAATTAACAAAAGAAGAAATAGAATATTTTATAAAAGAATATACTATAGGAAATGTAACTGATTATCAAGCAGCAGCACTTGTTATGGCAATATATATAAATGGAATGAATGAACAAGAAATAACAAATTTAAGTTTAGCAATGGCTCATTCTGGAGAAATATTAGATTTATCCTCATTAGGAGAAAATATTGTAGATAAACATAGTACAGGTGGTGTAGGAGATAAAGTTTCTATTATATTATTACCACTTATTGCATCATTAGGAATACCTGTTGCAAAAATGTCTGGAAGAGGTCTTGGATTCACAGGAGGAACAGTAGATAAAATGGAATCAATTCCAGGATATAAAACAAATGTTGAAATAAGTGATTTTATTTTAAATGTTCAAAAAATTGGAATAAGTATGATAGGACAAACAATGAATTTAGCACCAGCTGACAAAAAATTATATGCATTAAGAGATACAATATCATGTGTTGAAAGTATACCACTTATTGCATCAAGTATTATGAGTAAAAAAATAGCAAGTGGTGCTAATAAGATTGTATTAGATGTTACAGTAGGAAAAGGTGCATTTATGAAAAATAAAGAAGATGCACAAAAATTAGCAGATTTAATGATAAGAATTGGTGAACTTGCAGGAAGAGAAGTAGTATGTGTACTTACCAAAATGGATGAACCACTTGGATATTCAATAGGAAACAATTTAGAAGTAATAGAGGCAATAAAATTTTTAAAAGGATATATGCCTAAAGACTTAAAAGATGTTGTTTTCGAACTTGGTGCTAATATGATAAAATTAGCAGGATTAGGAGAAAATCTTGAAGAAAATAAATTAAAGATTCAAGAAAATATTGTGAATGGAAAAGGATATGAAAAATTTCTTCAAATGGTTCAAAATCAAGGTGGAGATATTTCATATATAAATAATATTGACAAATTTGAAAAATCTAAATATATAATACCTGTAACAAGCTTAAAATCTGGAATAATTTCTGATATAAATGCTGAAGATATTGGAAAAGTTGCATGTTTATTAGGAGCAGGAAGAATAAGAAAAGAAGACAATATAGATTATACTGCAGGGATAGTATTAAATAAAAAAGTAGGAGATTATGTTAAAGAAAATGAAATATTAGCATATATTCATACTAATAATGAAAATGTTATAAATGAAGCAATAGAAAAAATTCAAAATATATGTAAAATATAACTATTGAAAAAGTTATATTTTATGTTATAATAATTATGTATATAAATTAGGAAAGGACAGAGAAAAATGAAAAATAAAGAAAATAAAGTTATAAAAGAAAAAAGTAAATCAGATAAAAAACAAGTAGTATCAAAAATTTTTGCATTTATAATGCTTTTACTTATGGTATTTGCATCATGTTCAACATGTATTTATTATGTTGTTGCAACAATTCAAAAATAATTATGCTAATACATAAGTAATACCTTCAAGAAAGGGTGAAAAAAGTGAAAAATATAGGTGATTTAATCAATACATTTTATGAACAAAATATTTTAGCATATATACAGAGTTTGCAAGAATATCCTATAAAATTTGTATCTTTAATATTAGATATAACAATAGTTGTTTTTCTTGCATATGAATTAATAAAAATTGTAAAAGGCTCTAGGGCATGGCAATTAATAAAAGGTATTGCATTTTTAGTTGTTGCAACAGGTGTAAGTAAATTATTAAATTTATACATATTAAATTATATTTTATCAATGATAATGGATTGGGGAGTAATACTTGTAATAATTATTTTCCAACCAGAAATAAGGAGAGCATTAGAACAATTAGGTGGAAATAATAGGTTTTCAAGATTTTTTGGATTTGATAAAGATATAATAACTAGAACAAAAGAAGATATATATAAAGTAGTAATTGCAGCATTTGAACTTGCAAAAACACATACAGGAGCATTAATTGTAATAGAAAGAGACATTAAACTTAGTGATATTATTGCAACAGGAATACCAATGAATTCAGAAGTATCACCTCAATTACTTGTTAATATATTTGTACCTAATACTCCATTACATGATGGTGCAGTAGTTATTACTGAAAATAAAATAGCAGCAGCAGCTTGCATGTTACCACTTGCAAGTGATCAAGATATTGCTAAAGAATTAGGAACAAGACATAGAGCTGGTATTGGGATCTCAAAAGAATCTGATGCTCTTGCAATAATTGTTTCAGAAGAAACAGGAAAAGTTTCTGTTGCAAAAGATGGAACATTGATTGCAGATGTAAGAGAAGATGTGTTAAAAAAGATTTTAATAAATAATATTGTTACAAAACGTTTTACAAATATTGAAGAAAAAAAGAATAATAGTAAAAAAGTATTAACTAATATTCGAAATTTCTTTAAAAATAAAAAGAAAAAAGAAAAATAAGTGGCTAGTTGCCACCTTTTCTTTTATTAGAGGGTGAATGAATGAGAAATATAAAATTAACAATAGAATATGATGGAAAGGATTTCAATGGCTGGCAAAAACAGCCAAATAAATTAAATATTCAAGGAACAATAGAACAAGCAATAAAAAGCATAACAGGTGAAGATGTCGAATTAAATGCTTCTGGAAGAACAGATGCAGGAGTACATGCTCTTGGACAAGTAGCCAATTTTAAGACAAATTCACAAATTCCAATTGAAAAATTTGCTATAGCAATAAATTCAAGATTAAAAAAATCTATAGTAATAAAAAAAGCAGAGGAAGTTGATGAAAGATTTCATAGTAGACTAAATTGTAAAAGAAAGACATATAGATATATAATAAATAATTCACCATATGGAACTGCTATATATAGATATTTAGAAACACATATTCCACAAAAACTAAATGTAGAAAAGATGAAAAAAGCAGTTAAATATTTTATAGGAGAACATGATTTTAAAGCATTTAAAGCAAGTGGAACAAGCAGTAAGAGTAGTGTTAGAACAATATATGATGCCAAAATATATCAAAATGGAGATAAAATTTATATTGAATTAACAGGAAATGGTTTTTTATATAATATGGTTAGAATTATTGCTGGAACACTTGTAGAAGTAGGATTAGAAAAAATAGAACCAGAAAAAATTGAAGAAATAATAAAAGAAGGAAAAAGAGAAAATGCAGGAAAAACACTTCCTCCAAATGGTTTATATTTAGTTGATGTGAAATATGAGTAACAAGTGAAAAAGAAATTCATAAGATATATAAATAATATTTATAAAAAATGGAGGTCTTTATGAATTTCTTTTTAATTTTTGCCCTTATATTTTTTACAATAATAGTTGCAATATTTCTTCAAAAATTAGTAAATTCACCAATATTAATTGGATTATTATTCTTTTCAGTATTTATATTAATTTCAGCAATTACTGGAAATACTAATTTTATTATTGTTTCAGTAGTTTTAGGGATAATAGCATTCATATCTGCATTTCTATTTTGTATAGTTTCAAGATGCAATTTCTTTGATAATTGTAATAATAGTAATGATGTTAGTACTGCAAATTTAAATACTACTAATAATAATTGTTCATGTTCATCATCACAACCTTTAACAATTTTAAATAGTGATGGGGAAATAGTAGCAAGAATAAATGGAGACAATGTTACATGTACATCTCAGCAAAATGATAATAATTCTTGTTTGAGAAGTTATAGGCATAGTTAAAAAGACTCAATATTTACTATTGAGTCTTTAAGATTTTTTTAGAAATCACAATTGTTTGGTGTTCTTGGATATGGAATAACATCTCTAATATTTTCAATTCCTGTAATATACATTAATAATCTTTCGAAACCAAGTCCAAAACCAGAATGTATATTTGTACCATATTTTCTTAATTCAAGATACCAATATAATGGATCTGTTTCAATTCCCATTTGTTTCATACGTGCAACTAGTTTGTCATAATCTTCTTCTCTTTGAGAACCACCCATAATTTCACCAGCACCAGGAACTTCAAGGTCAACTGCAGCAACAGTTTTTCCATCTGGGTTTAATTTCATATAATATGATTTAATATCTTTTGGCCAATTCTTAACAAATACAGGACCATTAAAATATTCTGTAATATATTTTTCATGTTCTTTTGCTAAATCTTCACCATAATCTGGTTGAAATTCCCATGTTCTATCAGCTTTTTTCAAAATATCTATAACATCTTTGTGGTCAATTCTAACGAAATCAGAATTTAATAATTTTGTTAATTTGTCTTTTAATCCTTTTTCTATAAAATTATCACAGAAATCAATTTCTTCAGGACAATGTTCTAAAACATAATTTACAATATATTTTAAACAATCTTCTTCAATATCCATTAAACCATCTAAATCACAGAAAGATATTTCAGGTTCAATCATCCAAAATTCATTTGCATGTGTTTTTGTATTTGAATTTTCACTTCTTAATGTTGGTCCAAAAGTATAAATTTTTCCAAATGCAGAAGCAAATGTTTCACCATGCAATTGTCCAGAACCTGTTATATATGCTTTTTTACCAAATAAATCTTCTGAGAAATCAACTTTTCCATCTTTTTTTGGTAAATCTTCATCAAGATTTAATGTTGTTAATTTAAACATTTCAGCAGAACCTTCACAATCGGCACAAGTTATTATAGGTGTATGAACATATACATATCCACGTTCTTGAAAATATTGGTGAATTGCAAATGCTGCAATACTTCTAATTCTAAAAACAGCATTAAATGTATTTGTTCTTGGTCTTAAATGTGCAATAGTTCTTAAATATTCAAATGAATGTCTTTTCTTTTGAAGAGGATAATCTGTAGGGCATAGACTTTCAATTTCTATTGATGTTGCTTGAATTTCAAATGGTTGTTTTGCATTTTCTGTTATAACAACATTTCCAGTAACTTTTATAGTTGAGCTTATTGTAAGCTTTGTAATCTCATTAAAATTTGATAAATTATTATTAAAAACAATTTGAACATTTTTAAAAAAAGAACCATCATTTAGTTCTATAAATCCAAATGTTTTTGAATCTCTAATAGTTTTTGTCCATCCTTCAAGTGTAACTTCTTTATTTGCATATTCAGAAGTTTTTCTAAATAAATCTTTTATTGCTACATTAGTCATAAAAATTCCTTCTTTCTATTGTTTGTATGCCAAAATTATACAATATTATATGGAATTTTACAAGTAAAATCACAAAATTTATCGACCAATGATTCGACTAAAAAAAAGTCTTGCATAAAATTAGATTACATTATATAATAGGCATATATAAAATGATGTAATTTGAGAAAAAAGAAAATGTAAAAAATTGAGAAAGTGTGAGTTTTTTTACATATCTATACCTTAGAAAAGGAATGAAGGAAGAATGAATAAAACTAAGAGAAAAATATTTGAAACTTCAATGAAATTATTTGCAGAGAAGGGATATGATGCAACAAGTATTGAAGAAATAACAGCAACAGTAGGAGTTGCAAAAGGAACATTATATTATCATTTTGCTAGCAAAGAAGAAATATTTAACTTTTTAATTGAAGAAGGAATAAAACTATTGCAAAATAGTGTTGATATAAAAACAGCAAAACATAGTAATTATATAGATAAAATAAAAGCAATTGTATTAATACAAATAAAGATAGTAGCAAAATATGAAAATATTATAACAATAATATTAAGTCAATTTTGGGGAACGGAACAAAGAAATAAAAAATGTCAAAACCTTGTATATGAATATATTGGCCAAATTGAAAAAATAGTTCAAGAAGGAATAGAAAAAGGCGAAATAAAAGAAGGAGATACAAGAGCAATAGCATCAGAAATATATGGACTAATTTGTTCTACACTTGTTTATAAAAAAAGAGAAGGTGAAGATATGGATGTAATGCGTTTATATCATGAATATGAAAATACTGTAATAAATGGATTAAGAGTAAAATAAAAGAAAGAGGAAATAAAATGGAAACAAAATCAAGAAAAATGAAATTTACAGATTTAAAAGATATGTTAAACCAAACAGGAGAAGTATATGGAGATAGACCAGCATATATATTTAAAACAGAAGAAAAAGGAAAATTTAGAACAATAACACATAAAGAATTTAGAGAAAATATAAATGCATTAGGAACAACATTAATTCAAATGGGATTAAAAGATAAAAGAATTGCACTTATTTCAGAAAACAGATATGAATGGGAACTTTCATATTTAGCAGTTGCAGCAGGTGTTGGTGTAATAGTACCATTAGATAAAGCATTACCAGATAATGAACTTGAAAGTTTAATACTTCGTTCACAAGTTGAAGCAATAATATATTCATCAAAATATGATGTGATAATGAAGACATTAAGAGAAAAGAAGAATACTAATTTAAAATATTTTATTTCAATGGATTTAGAAGAAAATACACAAGGGATTTATGCAGAAAAAGCTTTAGTTGAAAAAGGAAAAAAATTATTAACAGATGGAAATAAAACATATATAGATGCAAAAATAGATTCTGAAAAAATGGGAATAATGTTATTTACATCTGGTACAACAGCAATGTCAAAAGCTGTAATGTTATCACATAAAAATTTAGTAACAAATGTTATGGATATAATTCAAAGATTTGATTTAACAGATGAAGATAGATTTTTATCATTTTTACCATTACACCATGTATTTGAATGTACAGTTGGATTTTTATATCCAATATCAATTGGTGGGTCAATTGCATTTTGTGAAGGTGTAAAACACATGGCAGAAAACATAAAAGAATTTGAAATAACAGCAATGATATCTGTTCCAGCAGTATTTGATATTATCTATAGAAAAGTAATGAAAACTATAGAGAAAAAAGGAAAATTAGCTAATTTAGAAAAAGGAAAGAAAGTTTCTCAATTTTTATTAAAAATGAAAATTGATTTAAGAAAACAATTATTTAAAGAAGTACATGAAAGTTTAGGACCAAAACTAAAATTAGTAGTAACAGGAGGCGCAGCATTAGATCCTGAAACAGAAAAAGGATTTAATGATTTAGGATTTGATGTAGAACAAGGATATGGTTTAACAGAAACTGCACCAGTAATTGCAGCAGAAACACCAAAGTGTAGAAGACTTGGTTCTATAGGAAAGAAATTTCCAAGTGTAGAAGTAAAAATAGATGATCCAGATGAAGAAGGAATAGGAGAATTAATGGCAAAAGGTCCATCTATAATGTTAGGATATTATGAAAATGAAGAAGCAACAAAATCAGCATTAGAATCTGATGGATGGTTCCATACAGGAGATTTAGCAAGAATTGATAAAGATGGATTTATATATATTTCAGGAAGAAAGAAAAGTGTTATAGTATTAAACAATGGAAAAAATGTATTCCCAGAAGAAATTGAAACATTACTAAATAAAGTAGAAGGAATAAAAGAAACATTTGTATTTGAGAAAAAAGAAGATGATGGTGATGTTAAAGTTTGTGTAGAGATTGTATATGATAAAGAATTAATAAAAGAATTATATAATATTGAAGGAGAAGAAAACATAAAAGAATTTTTATGGGATAAAGTAAAAGAAGTAAATAAACTAATGCCAAAATATAAATATGTTAGAGAAATGGTTATAACAGAAGAACCACTAATTAAAACAACAACATTAAAAATTAAAAGACATGAAGAATTGAAAAAAGTATTAGGAAAATAAATATTACAGTAATATTACAAGATGTAAAGAAATGTTACATCTTGTAATATTTTTGTAATAAAAATGTAAACAAAAAATAGGAATAAATGCTTGTAGTTTTACGGAAACTAGTATATAATAAAAAAGAATAATAATTTTAGACGACAGAGAAAGAGGAGGGATTTGCAATGTCAAGGAGATCTAAATCTGGCATAGTAAATGTACGAATGGTAATAACAGAGGAAAAAATATTATCAAATATAGATAAAGTACAAAAATTAATAAATCCAAAAAGCAAAAAGCAAATAGTTCAATTTGAAGATGATACTTATTTTAAAGATCTAATTGAATCTATAAAAGCTTATTTAATAGAATATCCAAAGAAGAAAAACTTCCCAGTAAGTGTATATAAAGCTGCATATGAATTAGTTGAATTTGCAACAAATCAATTTGAAGAAAATACGAAAAAAGTTGAAGAATTAATTCGCCAAAGAGAAGAAAATATTGCATTAGCAGGACAATTAAAAGACTTAATTGAAGCTGTAGAAAACAAAACTGATGATTGGAAAGATAGAATTTCTGAAGCTGAAGAAGAAGGCAAATTTTCAGAAGATGTTATAGATACTTTAAAACTTGTTGGAAAAGATAAAACAAGAAAAAGTCAAAATTACCAAGATGCTATAAAATTATTAAATGCAAGAGTAAATAACTTAGAATCAAATCTTCATATTGAAATAGATATGGAAAGAATTGAAGATAGATCTAAAGCTTTAAGTTATATCGGAATTGAAGTTGCAGAAGCATTGAAAGTAATTCCAAAACCAGTAGATTTGGGTACTGCTGTAAGTGAAGCTGAAAAGGTACAAGAAGAAGTAAAAATTGAAGAAATTTCAGAAGCACAAGAAGCTGAAAAGATTGAAGAGAAGAAAGTAGAAAAAGTTGTAGAAGCTCCAAAAGAAAAAGTTGCTGAGAAAAAGGTTGTTTCACAAGTTGTTGATATTGAAGAAACAAAGCCAATAAGTGAATTAGTTGATATGTATGAAGAAAATAATAAAGCAGAAGAATATGAAAAATCAATTATGTTTGAAAAGAAACCATCTTTATGGCAAAAATTCAAAAAATCAAAATTTGCAAGAGCTATATCATATGTTTTCAAAATTAGAATTAGAATTGAGTTACCAAATGCTTTACCAGAAGGTAGAGGAGAATAAAATAAATACTCTATATTAGTAGTTGAATAGAAGAGAAAAAAACGAATGTATGTTGTAATAGTACATTCGTTTTTTATATTAAATAATATTTTCATATTTGTTTCCATGAAGATATATATCTAAAATTCGTAAATTTTCATCATTATCATCTTTATGAAAAACAATTTCAATATAATCTTTTGGAAGAGCATCTTTTATCAATTCTCCCCATTCAATAATAGAAATTCCAGAATTAAAATATTCATCTCCACCTATTGCGTAAAATTCATCAACATCTTCAAGACGATAAACATCAAAATGGAAAATTGAAATATTTGAATTTTTATATTCGTTTACTATAGTAAATGTAGGGCTTGAAATTTCTTTATCAAGGTTAAAATAACTTAAAAAGCCTTCTGTAAATTTTGTTTTTCCAGAACCTAATTCTCCTGTAAGAACAATTATATCACCTATATTCAATTTACTTGCTATTTGTACAGCAAGTTTTTTTGTTTCATTTTCATTATGTGAAATATATCTAATACTTTTCATTTTTCTATCCTTTCAATAGCTATATTTTACAATAATTTATGAAATTTGTAAAGAAGTAACAAATACTGAAAAAGAAAATCATAATATCCAAGAATTGAATAAAAAAATTCACCATTGCCAATAATAGTAATAAAAAGCGCAAGGAGTGGATTTTCTGTGAAAAAATATAAAAATTTGAAGATAGAAGGGGCAATCCTAAATGAAAAGCAATTAGAAGAATATTTAAAAAAGATATCATTACAACATAATATTGGAAAAAAATCAGATAAATTAACATATCCAATACCTCAACTATTGGAAAATTATAATATTATCAAAATAGTATATAATTTATTAAATGAACATATAAAGCTTGGAATAACAATTAATCCAGCAGGGGAATGGATTCTAGATAATTTCTATATTATAGAAGAAGTTATACAACAAATTGAAAAAGAACTAACAATGAAAAAATATGTTAATTTTGTAGGAATACAAAATGGGCAATATGCAGGATTTGCAAGAATACATGTACTTGCATCTGAAATTGTAGCATATACAGATAATATAATAAGAAGTGAATCATTAGAAAAATATTTAACATCATATCAAAATAAAAGAGCATTAAATATGGACGAAATATGGAATATAGGTATATTTTTACAAATTGCAATTATTCAAAATATAACAGATATCTGTATAAAAATTTATAATAGTCAAGTCCAGAAATATAAAGTTAAAAATATTATAGAAAGATTAGTTGAAAAAAAGGATAGAAATAAATTAGAATTTAAGCCAATATCAATGAATAAACTAGAAAAACAAGATTTTCAAGATATAAACTATTCTTTTATTGAATATATGTCATATTGTTTAAAAAAATATGGAAAAAAAGCATATGGATATTTAAAAATATTAGAAGAAGAAACTGAAAAAGCAGGAATAACAGTACAAGATGCAATTCAAAAAGAACATTTTGATATTGCGATATGTAAAACATCTATGGCTAATTGTATTATAAGTATGAAAAAAATACAAAGAATAAATTTCCTAGAAATATTTGAAAAAATAAATGGAGTTGAAGAAATATTAAATCGAGATCCAACTAACATATATAATAAGATGGAATATAAAACAAAAGAATTATATAGAAACAATATTAAAGAATTAGCCAAACAATCAAATATATCAGAAATATATATATCTAGAAAAATACTAGAACTATGTCAAAGACCAAATTTGAAAGAGAAACAAAAACATATTGGATATTATTTAATTGATGATGGTAGAAAAGAGTTATGTTATGAATTAGGAATAAATGAAAAAAAGCTAAGTTATAATGTAAAAACACAGATATATATTTTAGCTATAATAATATTTACAATTTCGATTTCAGTATTTTTATCGAAAACAGTAGTAAAAGATAATTTAATAAAAACAATAATTACAATATTACTTTTGATATTACCAGTATCAGAATTTGTTGTTCAAACAATAAATAGAATTTTAAGTAAATATGTAAAAAATAAAATTATACCTAAAATGGATTTTTTTGAAGGAATAGATAGTGAAAATAGCACATTTGTTGTAATACCAACTATTATAAAATCAAAAGAAAGAGTAAGAGAACTATTTAGAAAATTAGAAGTGTTTTATTTGGCCAATAAATCAAAAAATATATATTTTGCATTATTAGGAGATTGTTCTGAAAGTGATAAAAAAGAAGAAAAATTTGATAAAGAAGTAATAGATGAAGGTTTACTACAAGTACAATTATTAAATGACAAATATCATAAAGATACTGAATTTCCGATTTTTCATTTTTTATATAGAGAAAGAGAGTTTAACAATTCAGAAGAAAAATATCTTGGATGGGAGAGAAAAAGAGGGCTTTTAATACAATTTAATGAATATATATTAAAACACAGTAAAAATAAATTTAAGATAAATACAATAAATCAAGATATATTACCAAAAATAAAATATGTAATAACATTAGACGCAGATACTGAATTACCGCTTAATACAGCTTTTGAATTAGTAGGAGCAATGGCACATATTTTAAACAAACCAGAATTAGATGTAAACAAAAATATTGTGAAAAAAGGACATGCACTTTTACAGCCAAGAGTAGGCGTAAATTTGAATGATAGTAATAAAAATGTATTTACAAAAATATTTGCTGGTGCAGGTGGAATTGACAATTATACAAATGCAATTTCAGATGTATATCAAGATAATTTTGATGAAGGAATTTTTACAGGAAAAGGAATTTATGATTTAGAAATATTTTCAAAAGTTTTAACAAATGAGATACCAGAAAATACAGTCTTAAGTCATGATTTATTAGAAGGTTGTTATTTAAGATGTGGACTTGCATCAGATATAATTTTTTTAGATGGATATCCAGCAAAATATTTAAGCTTTATGAATAGACTTTCACGTTGGATTAGAGGAGATTGGCAGATAAAAAAATGGCTAAAAAGTAAATTAAATACACTTTCAAAATTTAAAATTTTAGATAATTTAAGAAGAAGTCTAATTGAAATTTCAGTAATAATTTTATTAGTATGGAATTTACTATTTTTAAATAAGAATAAAACATTTTCATTAATAAGTTTAGGAATTATAATTTATCCATTTATATTAGAATTTTTTTCAAAAATTTTTTCTATTAGAGAAGGAGAAAAAAAGCAAAAAACATTTAATCCTCAAATAGATGGAATAAAAGGAACTATTTATAGAGCAATTATAACATTAGGCTGTTTACCATATAAAGCATATGTCTCAAGCAAAGCAATATTCAAAACATTATATAGATTAATGATTTCACATAAAAACATGTTAGAATGGACTACATCTGAAGAAGCAGAAAAGCAAACAAGAACAGATTTAAAAACATATTATGACACAATGTTTGTAAATGTAATTTTTGGAATAATCACAATATATGTATCATGTTTGTATTTTAATTTATTTACATTAATTCTTGGATTATTGTGGATAATTACACCATATATAATGTGTAAAATTAGTGAAATAAATGAAGAAAAACAAATTGAAATAAGTGAAGATGATAAGAAATATTTAAAAGATATTGCTCAAAAAACATGGCAATTTTTTAAAGATTATATAACAGAAGAAAATAATTATTTAATGCCAGATAATTATCAAGAAGATAGAAAAAATATTGTAGTAAATAGAACATCTTCAACAAATATTGGACTATCTCTTTTAGCAGTAATTTCAAGTTATGATATGGGATTTGAAAAAAATGAGGATATTATAAATTTATTGGAAAAAATAATAAATACAGTGTATGAATTACCGAAATGGAATGGACATTTATTCAATTGGTATAATGTAAAAACAAAAAAGCCATTATATCCTAAATATGTATCAACAGTTGATAGTGGAAATCTAATAGGGTATTTATATACTACAAAATCATTTTTAGAAGAAAATATTGAATTTGATAAAGAAAAAATAAGTAATATGATTGAAAAGATAAATTATATTATTGAGCAAACAAATTTCAAGGTATTATATAATAATGAACAAAGAGTGTTTTCAATAGGATTTAATGTAGAAGAAAATAAATTAACAGATTCATATTATGATTTATTAGCATCTGAAGCAAGACAAGCAAGTTTTGTAGCAATTGCCAAAAAAGATATTTCGCCAAAACATTGGGGAAATTTAAGTAGAACATTAACAGTATTAAAGAAATACAAGGGATTGGTATCTTGGTCTGGAACAGCATTTGAATATTTAATGCCAAATATAAATATGAAAAGATATAAGGGAAGTTTATTAGATGAATCTAGTAAATTTGCAATAATGAATCAACTAGAATATAGTCAAAAAGTAGGAATACCATGGGGAATGTCTGAAGCGGCATTTAATTTAAAAGATTTGCAAGGAAATTATCAATATAAAGCATTTGGAATTCCATGGTTAGGGCTAAAAAGAGGATTAGAAGATGATATTGTAATTTCAAGTTATGGAACTATATTAGCAATTTCAGATGTTCCAAATGAAGTTGTTCAAAATTTAAAAATATTAGAAAAAGAAGGAATGAAAGGAAAATATGGCTTTTATGAATCAATAGATTATACACCTGAAAGATTAGAAAAAGGAAAAAAATCTGAACCAGTAAAAACATATATGGCACATCATCAAGCATTAATACTACTTTCATTAAATAATTACTTCAATAATCAGATATTCCAGAAAAGATTTTCACAAAATGCAGAGATAGAGGCAGTAAATATATTATTACAAGAAAGAATGCCTGAAACATTTATAATAACAAAGGAAAATAAACAAAAGCCAGAAAAAATTAAATATAAAGATTATGAAAACTATAGTGTTAGACAATATAACAAAATTGATAATAGAATTATAAGAGGAAATTTAATAGGAAATGAAAAATATACAATTGCAATAAATCAAAATGGAGAAGGGGTAAGTAAATTTGGAGATAATTATATAAATAGATATAAAAGAACAGCAGATTATCCACAAGGAATTTTTATATGTGTTAAAGATGTAAAAAATAATGAAATAGAATATATGACAGGAAACAAAAATTGTAATAAATATGTTATAAATTTTGCACCAGATAAAAGTCAATTTGAAAAAGAAAAAAATCAATTAAAAAGTAGATTGTCAATTATAACAGATGCAAATGAGCCTGTTGAAATAAGAAGAGTTGAATTAGAAAACTTATCACAAGAAGAAAAAATATTAGAGGTTGTATGTTATTTTGAGCCAGTACTTTCAAGAAAAGAACAAGATTATGCACATCAAGCTTTTAATAATTTATTTTTAGAATATGAATATGATGATGTGAATGATACAATGGTTGTCAAAAGAAGAAAAAGAGGAAAAAATGAACAAAATTTATATTTAATTGCAAAATTACAAACAGATATAGAAAAAATTGGTGAAACAGAATATGAAATAAGTAAAGAAAAATTTATAGGAAGAAATAATTTAGATATACCAGAGGCAATAAGAAATTCAATCCCATTATCAAAGAAGATAGGACTTACAACTGAAGGAATTGTAGCTTTAAAAAATACAATAAAAATATTACCAGAATCAAAAGGATATATAGATTTTTTAATATCTGTAGAATATGAAAAAGAAATGGCAGAAAAAAATATTAATAAATATAGTATTACAGAAAATGTTACAAAAGAATTTGAAATAGTAAGAGCAAAAACAGATGCAGAATTAAGATATTTAGAAATGAAAGGTAGAAATATTGATATATATCAAACAATAGCATCATATATAATATTTGACACACCATTTCATAAAAAAATCAAAAATAAATCTTGCCAATATAATCAATGTGATTTATGGAAATATGGTATTTCAGGAGATTTGCCAATAATCACAATAACTATAAAATATTTGAATGATGTATATGTAATAAAAGAAGTTTTAAAAATGTATGAATATCTCCGTACTAAGAATTTAAAGACAGAATTAGTAATTATAGATGAAGAAAAATATAGTTATGAAAATTATCTAAAAAATGAAATAGAAAATGCTATTCAAAACAGTCAATTAGCATATTTGAAAAATATATTTGGAGGTATATTTACTTTATCAAGAGCAGAAATGAATCAACAAGATTTAGAAATGATAAAATTTATATCAATTTTTGTTATTGATGCACATCTAGGAAACTTAGAAAATATTATTAAAGACAAGGAAACAGAAATAATTGATAATTATAAAATTGTAGAACAAAATATGATTTCTGAAAACATTGAAGATGATTCAAATGAAATTGATTTATTAGCAAATACTGATGAATTAAAGTATTATAATGGATATGGAGCATTTTCAAAAGATGGAAAAGAGTATATTATAAAAATTAATAAAAATCAAAAAACACCAACAACATGGAGTCATATTATTGCAAATGAAAAGTTTGGAACATGTGTTACAGAATCTAATGGAGGATATACTTGGTATAAAAATAGTAGATTAAATAGAGTATCGAGCTGGGATAATAGTAGCATAATAAATATTCCATCAGAAATAATTTATTTACAAGATGAAGAAAATGGAAAGACATGGACACCAACAGCAATGGTAAAACCTGATGATAAAAATTATAACACGATTTTCGGATTTGGATATGCAAAATTTGTTCATTGTAGTGATAATATAATGCAAGAATTAGAAGAATATGTACCAATAAATGAATCTGCAAAAATAAATGTTTTAACATTAACAAATAATGCTCCAAAAAAGAAAAAAATAAGAATTATTTATTATATAAAACCAGTAATAGGTGAAGATGAGATAAAATCTGATGGAAAAATATCTTTAGAATATAAAGAAAATAATAATATGATTATAGCAAGGAAAATATACAATTCAGATGAATTAAATAATGTTGTTTATATATCTAGTAGCGAAAAAATAAAATCATATACAGGAGATAAAACAAAATTTTTAGGAGACGGAGGATTAGAAAATCCTGATGGTTTAAAAACAATTAGGTTAGATAATAATGATGCATTAGGTAAAAAAACATGTATTGCAATAGAATTAAATGTTGAAATTGAAAGTTTTTCTAATAAAAAAGTCTCAATAATTTTAGGAGCAGAAGAAAATGTTGATATTGCAACAGATGTAGCATATAGATATTCAAATCTTCAAAATTGTAAAACAGAATTACAAAATGTAAAAAATAAATGGAATGAATTATTAGGAAAAGTAAAAGTAAATACACCATATGAATCACTTAATATAATATTAAATGGATGGACTATGTATCAAACAATATCAAGTAGAATACTAGGAAAAACAGGATTTTACCAATCTGGTGGAGCTTATGGATTTAGAGATCAACTCCAAGATGCTTTTTCAACAAGATATATAGATTCGCAAATATTGTATAATCAAATATTAAAGCATAGTAGACATCAATTCATAGAAGGAGATGTAGAACATTGGTGGCATGATGAAAATGATAGAGGAATAAGAACAAGATTTTCAGATGATTTATTATGGCTCCCATATGCAGTTATTAAATATATAAATTTCACTGGAGATTATGAAATATTAAATAAAAAAACAACATATCTGCAAGGTGAAGAATTAAAAGAAAATGAAAACGAAAAATATAATAAATATATTTCTAGTAATATTGAAGAAAGTATATATGAACATTGCAAAAAAGCAATAAAAAGAGCATGTAATTTTGGTGAAAATGGATTGCCTAAAATAGGAATTGGAGATTGGAATGATGGTTTTAGTAATATAGGAACAGAAGGAAAAGGTGAGAGTGTATGGCTGGGATTTTTCTTGTATATAATTTTAAAAGAATTTTCAAAGTTAATAAAACAATGTAAACAAGAAGAAATAGAGACAAGTAATTGGTATGAAAATATTGCAGAAAAACTAAAAGAAAACTTGAATGAAAATGCATGGGATGGAAAATGGTATAAAAGAGCTTTTGCAGATAATGGTGATATATATGGAAGTATGGAAAATGAAGAATGTAAAATAGATAGTATAGCACAAAGTTGGAGTGTTATATCTGGTGCTGGAGATATAGAGAAAAAAGAAAGTGCAATGAAGAGTTTAGAAAATCATTTGGTAGATAATGAAAATGGATTAATAAAATTGCTAGATCCGGCATTTGATAAAAGTAAATTAGAACCAGGATATATAAAATCATATATACCAGGTGTTAGAGAAAATGGTGGACAATATACTCATGCAGCTGTATGGTCAATTATAGCAGAAGCAATATTAGGTGATGGAAATAAAGCTGTTGAATGGTATAAAATGATAAATCCAATAGAACATTCAAGAACTAAAAAGGAAGCAAATAGATATAAAGTTGAACCATATGTAATGCCAGCAGATATATATGGAAATCAAAATTTACTTGGACAAGGAGGTTGGACTTGGTATACAGGTTCTAGTGGATGGTATTATACTGCAGGAATTGAATATATATTAGGTTTAAAAATATATCATAATGTTTTGAGTATAAATCCATGTATTCCAAAAGAATGGGATGGATATAGCATACAATTTAAATATAAAGAGAGTATTTATAATATAAATGTAAAAAATATTTCAAAAGTGTGTACAGGTGTAAAAATGGTTGAATTAAATGGAATTGAAATTGAAAATAAAATTTTATTAGATGGTTCTGGAAAAATTTTTAATGTAGAGGTAAAAATGTAATTATAAGTAAAACTTATAATGCTTATAAATAATTGTAATTGTAGCTTATATTGACAAAATAAGTAAATACAAGTATAATAAATTATGTAAAGGACAAGTCCTTTATCCACTGTAAAAAGTGGAACGTAATATTCATTCATGTATGGAGGAAAAAAACATGACTAAGGTTCTTTGGCTGAGCCGCCACATTATGTCCGCAGAGCAGGTTGCAGATCTGAAACGGATCTATGGCAACGACATCGTGGTGAAGAGCGCAGACATGACCGTCAGCTCTTGGCGTGATGTTGTGGATGCAGGTGCAGACTGCGATATTCTTGCAGTTGTTCTGCCGCCTGCTATCCTGGCCGACCTGACCAACCCTCGGAACAACAGCAAACCTGTTATCCGAGCTAAGGCCAATCGCGTGGCGACTGGCAAGACCATCGTCAACCCTGCCACTGGCAAAGAGGAAGCGGAATACTGCTTCCAGCATGCTGGCTGGGAACAGGTGCTCAAGGTTGAAGTTGTTACCAAACAGCTTTAAGCTTTGAGCCAAACAGATAGAAACTACATTGGAGTTTCTATCTGTTTTTTTTGTATAATAATAATTATTTTTTTTATTATACATGAAAAATTCATAAAAGTATGATAAAATGCAAATGAAAAATGAAAAAAGGAGAAAAGCATATGGCATATATAGAATTTAAAAATATTGTCAAAGAATACAAGATGGGAGAAGTAACAATAAAAGCATTAAATAACACAAACTTTGAAATAGAAAAAGGAGAACTTGTAGTAATAGTAGGACCATCAGGAGCAGGAAAAACAACAACATTAAATATATTAGGAGGAATGGATAAAGCAACATCAGGAGAAGTAATAGTTGATGGAAAAGAAATTACAAAATTAAATGATAAAAAACTAATTGAATATAGAAGAAATGACATAGGATTTGTATTTCAATTCTATAATTTAGTACAAAACCTAACAGCTAAGGAAAATGTAGAACTAGCAACTCAGATATGTTCAGATGCTTTAGATGTAAATGAAATATTAGAAAAAGTAGGATTATCAGATAGAAAAGATAACTTTCCAGCACAATTATCAGGAGGAGAGCAACAAAGAGTAGCAATAGCAAGAGCAATTGCAAAAAATCCCAAACTATTATTATGTGATGAGCCAACAGGAGCATTAGACTATAAGACAGGAAAAAGTATTTTAAAACTATTACAAGAAATGGCAAGAAAAGAAAAAATGACAGTTGCAATAATTACACACAATGGAGCAATAGCACCAATGGCAGATAAAGTAATACATTTCAAAAATGGAACAGCAGAAAAAATTGAAATAAATGACAATCCAATATCTATTGATGAAATAGAATGGTAATGCAAATGGTTAAAAAATAATTGAAATTTTGACTAAGTAAAAAAATTCAACTATTTTACAACTAGAAATGTACCTTTAGGAAGGAATGAAATAAAAATGAAAAAATCATTGATAAAAAATAGTTTTAAAGAAATAAGTAAAACCAAAAGACGTTTTCTTTCAATTTTGATAATGGCATTTCTTGGAGTAGGATTTTACGCAGGACTTGTAGCATGTAGCCCAGATATGCAAGACAGCTTAGATAAATATGTAGATAAAAGTAATATGTATGACATTGATGTTATATCAACATTAGGATTAACAGATGAAGATATAAAGGCAATAAAAGAAATAGATGGTGTAGAAAATGCTTATGGAATACAATCAAAAGACACATTTATAAATTTAAATGATAAAGAAAGTATATGTAAAGTAATAGAATATAATGAAAATATAAATAAACCAGAAGTTATTTATGGGAGATTACCAGAAAATTCAGATGAATGTTTATTAGATGAAAAGTATTCATATTTTGGAAGTTCAGAAGAAAATATAGGAAAAACAATTAAAATAGAAAATGAAGACTTAGATGAAAATGATAATCCAATATTTACACAAAAAGAACTAAAAATTGTAGGAATAGTAGATTCACCATTATATATATCAAGTGAAAGGGGATCATCATCACTTGGAAGTGGAAGTATATCATTATACATATATTGTAAAGAAGATGTAATAAATTTAGATTATTATACAGAAATTGCAGTACAAGTAAAAGGTGCAAAAGAACTTTTAACAAATAGTGATGAATATTTAGCAGTTGTAAATCCAGTTATTCAAAAAATAGAAATGATAAAAGAAGAAAGACAAGAAGCTAGATATAACTCATTAGTAAATGATGCAAATAAAAAAATTGATGATGCACAAAAAGAATATGATGATAAAAAAGCAGAAGCAGACCAAGAACTAGCAGATGCTGAGCAAAAGATAAATGATGCAAAAAGTGAATTAGACAATTCAGAAAATAAGTTAAATAAATCAGAAAAAGAATTAAATCAGAAAGAAAAAGATGTAGCTAAACAATTTGAAACAGCAGAACAGCAAATAGAACAATATGAAAACCAAATAAATGCAATGATCGCACAAATAGGAATGGAAACACCTGAAATAACTGCTCAAAAGGAACAAATTCAAAAACAAAAAAAAGAACTTGAAACACAAAAAAATACAGCAAACAATCAAATAGCAAGTGGAAGAAAAGAAATTAAAGATGGAAGAAAAAAGATTAAAGATGCTAGAAAAGAACTTGAAGAAAATGAACAAGAATATAATGACAAAAAAGCAGAAGCAGAAGAAAAATTAGCAGATGCACAAAGCAAAATAGATGATGCAAGAGCAGATATTACCAAAATAGAAAAGGCCAAATGGTACATACAAGATAGAACAGATAATACAGGATATTCAAATATATTTGATGCAATAAAGACAATGAAAAACATTTCAAAAATATTTCCAGTAATATTCTATTTAGTAGCAATACTAATAAGTTTGACATCTATGACAAGAATGATAGAAGAAGAAAGAATAGAAATAGGAACACTAAAGGCATTAGGATATACAAATTTACAAATAATTTCAAAATATATTTTATACGCATTTTTAGCATGTATAATAGGTGGATTTTTAGGAATGACAGTATGTTTCTATATATTACCTAAAATTGTATGGACATTATATTCAATGGTATATACAATGCCACATTTTTATATGACATATAGATTGTCAATTGGATTAATGGGAATATTAATTGCATTTATATGTATAGGTGGTGCGACATTAATAGTAGCATATAGAGAATTAAAAGAAATGCCATCTGTATTAATGAGACCTAAAGCACCAAAAAATGGAAAAAGAATTTTTATGGAAAGAATTACTTTTTTATGGAAAAGATTTAATTTTTCACAAAAAGTAACAATAAGGAATATATTTAGATATAAAAAGAGAGCATTAATAACAATAATAGGAATTGCAGGTTGCACAGGACTTATGTTAGCTGGATTTGGAATAAGAGATTCTGTTATAGATATACCAAATTTACAATTTGGAGAAGTATTTAAATATGATACATCAATAACATTATCAAATACAGATGGATTAAAACAAATTAATGAATATTTACAAAATAATGATAATGTTGAAATTTCAAAAGAATTATATGCAAGTTCAGTAACAGTAAGTAATGATAAATTAAATTATAGTGTAACAGTATTTGTTCCAAATACATCAGAAAAATTTAATGAAGTTTGTAATTTAAAAGATGCAAAAACAGGAGAAAACTTAGAGATTTCTAATGAGGGAGTTATTATTACAGATAAATTAGCAGATGAATTTGGAATAAAAAAAGATGATGAAATAACAGTAAAAAGTAGTGATGATATAGAATATAAATTTAAGGTTGTAGGAATAACTAAAAACTATGTTGATCATTATATTATTATTTCAAAAGAATTATATGAATCAAAAGTTGGAAAATATAAAACAAATATGATTTGGGTTAATTTGAAAACAGATGATAAAGATACTCAAAGTAAAATATTTGAGGATATTTTGAATTTTGAGGGAGTAGCTTCAGTATCTGTAATGTCAACTTTTGTAAAAGCAATTAGTGATATGTTAAATACAATGAATTATGTTGTAGTTGTATTAATTGTTACTTCTGCAATGCTGGATTTTGTTGTATTATATAATTTAGCAAATATAAATATTGGAGAAAGACAAAGAGAAATTGCTACACTTAAAGTTTTAGGATTTTATGATAAAGAAGTGGATAATTATATAAATAAAGAAAATGTTATATTTACAATCATAGGAATTGCGCTTGGATTAGTTTTGGGAACATTTTTAACATCTGCAATTATTTCAAGTATAGAAATAGATAGGTTGAGATTTACAAGAAATATTTTAACATCAAGTTATATATGGTCAGCTCTAATAACTGCAAGTTTCTCATTTATAGTAAATAAAATTATACATTTTATCTTGAAAAAGATAGACATGATTGAAAGCTTGAAAAGTGTAGAGTAATAGAAGAAGGATGGATATGTAAATATTCATCTTTTTTTGAGTAAAAGGTTTACAAAAAAATATATTATTGTTATAATTTATTTATACAAATGAAAGGGGAAAGAAAAATGAAGATAAAAAAGATATGTATAATAGCATTAATAATTGTATTAATTAGTAGTTTGGCAACTAGTTGTTTTGCAGTAACAGAAGCAACAGAGGCTACAAATAATAGTAAAATTACAAAAGAGCAATTAAATGAAAAATTTCAGGAATTAAAAGATAATGATTCAGAAATAGAAAAGATTGTTACTGGAGATAATGTAATAGAGGTAATTAAAAATAATGATAAATATGAAATTGAATATGAAATAGAAGAAGATAAAGTAACATTTTCTATTGAAGCAGAAGTAAAACAAGGAATGAGTTGGGAAGAATATACTAAACTTTTTGGAGATAGTACAGGTGATGCTAGTGATGGAAATATTGAAGATGGTCTTGCCATGGGATATTATGCAGTAGCCAATATTTTAGGGGCTGAATATAAATCTGCAGCTTGGTATTATACACTTACAAGAATTGAAGGGTATAAAGGGAAATATGCCAAAAGTGATAAATGGATAATAATGAAAGATGCAGAAGGGGTTACAGAAATAAAGACTGATAGTTCGGAAGAAAAAGTTCTTAACACTAAAGATTTTGCAAATAGAACAATGGAATATTTTAATTCTATTTATAAAGATGATACATATACATATGAGGATTCAAATCATTGTAATACGTATAAAAGTATAACAGAAAAGAAAGAGAAAACAGATACATCTTGTAAATTAATAGAAAAAATAATAATTAATACAAATGCAGATTTTTCGAAATTAAAGGTAGATATGGATTCAGTTTTGGACAATGGTGTAACAGAAGAAAATGCAGATTATGTATATACATTAAAAGTAGGTCAAAAAATAAAATTTGAAACAAGTCAAAAATATTCTGGATATAGTTGTGTTGGAACAGGAATAGAACTTTCAGAAGATAAAAACGAACTTATTGCAACAGAAGTTGGAACAGCAAAAGGAAATATTACATTTGGAAATATAACGAAATCATTTTATATTACAGTTGAAGAAAATACAAATAATGAACAATTAGAAGATATTACAATAAAAATAGATTCAGATGATTCAAAAATAGAAGACACAAAAATTCCAACAACAGAAATAACATCAAAAACTGAAACAGTAAAAAATAATTCGGACAGTACAACAGCTAAAACAGAATTACCAAAAGCAGGAATTAATACAATAATTTATATAACAATGGCAATTGTAGGGATTGCAGTTGCAACATTTATTATATTAAATAAAAAATATAAGGATATAAAATAAAAAGTAAAAGGATAATTTTATAAAGAAAAAACAAACTTTATAAAATATCCTTTTTATTTTAGAAAAAATTAATATATATAAAATAAAAAGCAATAACTCCCTTGCCAAATAAGGAAAAAAGAGATATAATATAACATCATGGAAAAAGAAAAGATACCATTTGAAAGGAAATACTATAATCATGCTAGTAAATGAGAAAATAAAAGAAGAGTTATATGAAAATGCAGGAGATATAAGAGTACAAAAAGCAAGACTATATGCAAAAACAGGAAAAGTAGAAATAGCAAAAATAAATTATACAAACAAAGATAATTTTGAGATAACAGGAAAAGTAACAGGTCAAGAAATATATAGAACAAATGTAACAGTAGAAAGTGGAGAAATAAGTGACATAACATGTGAATGTCAAGATTATAGACAAAGATATGCCGCATGTAAACATATAATAGCAACAATAATGGAATTTGATGAAAATCAAAAATATGAAAATATGTTATTAAAAGATAAATCAACATTAGACATAAATAAAAAGATCAGAGCAAATGCAAAATATAGAAGCTTTACACAAATTGTAAATGAATTATATGAAGAAGAAATGCATGAAGCAGAAGAAAAAAAGGCAGAAGAATCAAATGGAAAAATCAAAATAGAACCAAGATTAATATATGACAAATATTATTCATTGTTAAAAATGGATTTTAAAATTGGTGATAAAAGAATGTATAAAATAAAAAATTTAGTTGAATTTTTTGAGAGAATGCAAAAAGCAGAAAAATTCAAATATGGAAATAATTTAGAATTTATACATACAAAAGAGGCATTTGCAGAAGAAGATCAGCCAATTCTGGATTTTATTTTAAAACATGCAGAAACAATAAATTTTGTAAATTCAAACTCAAATTCAAATTATAGATATTATGGAAAAGCATTAGATGAAACATGCATATCTGTAAGTCAAACGACACTTGATGAAATATTTGAATTATTTAAAAATAAAGAAATTGACTTTAAATCAGATATAGGAGAAAGTACAATAAAAATTATTGAAGAAGATCCCAAATTATATTTTCAAGTAAAGAAAATAAGTGATGAAGAATATAAAATAATATTAAATAATAATATAAATTTAACAAGAGATTTTAGTGTATTTGAAGGAAAAAACAATAAATATGTATTATTAAAACGAACATTATATAAATGTAGTAAAAATTATGAGAACTCAGTGATGAAGCTGTTATGTATATTTAAAGAGAATTATTTAACAGAAATATCATTTGGAAAAGAACAATTACCAGAACTATTTTCGGTAATTATTCCAAGACTAAAAAATAACATAGAATACCAAGAAATTGAAGAACAAGACATTGAAAAATATAGACCTAAAAAATTAGGTGTAAAAATGTTTCTGGACTTTGATGAAAATGATAGAATTTTGGCTGAAATAAAATTCTGTTATGGAGAAACAGAATTCAATCCATTACAACCCAAAATTGATTCAAAATATCCAAGAGATATGATTGCTGAAAACAAGGCTGTAAACATGTTAAGAAAAACAGGATTTATGTTTTATGAAGCTAAAGGATGCTTCATATTACCAGAAGAAGAGAAAATTTATAATTTTTTATCAAATGAGATAGATACATATATGCAAGTGTTTGAATTAATGGTAACAGATAATTTTAAGACAAAACAAATAAAACAACCTAAAATTGGAAGTATAGGAATAAAAGTTGAAAACAATTTATTAATAATAGATTTAGAAAAATTAAATATAGATCCAAAAGAACTTGAAGAAATAATGCAAAGATATAAATTAAAGAAAAAATATTATAAACTAAAAGATGGAAGTTTTATAAATCTTGAAGAAAATCAAGACTTGGAATTTATAGACAAAATGATGTCTGGAATGGATATAAATTATAAACAACTTGAAAATGGTGAAATAAAAATTCCTGTAAACAGAACATTATATTTAAACCAATTATTAAAAACAGTAACAGATACACAAATAGTAAGAAATGGTGAATATAAGAAAATAGTAAATGAACTAGATAAAGAAAATGGAGATGCAGATATTCAAATTCCAGCAGTCGTAGAAAATACATTAAGATATTATCAAAAGACAGGATATAAGTGGTTAAAAACGCTAGATAATTATAAATTTGGAGGAATACTTGCAGATGATATGGGATTAGGAAAAACAGTACAAATGCTTTCTATTGTGGCAGGATATGTAGAACAAGAAAGCCAAAGAAGAACATCAATTGTTATATGTCCAAGTTCATTAACACTAAACTGGCAAAATGAAGCTCAAAAATTCACAAATGGATTACAAACATTAGTAATTAGAGGAAATGCAGAAGAAAGAAGAGAATTGATTCAAAAAATTGATAATTACGATATTATAATAACATCATATGATTTATTAAAAAGAGATATAGATGTATATAAAGAAAGAAAATATCAATTTAGATTTGCAATAACAGATGAAGCACAATATTTAAAAAATAGTAATACTCAAAATGCTAAAGCAGTAAAAGAGATTATGGCAGATACTAAATATGCTTTAACAGGAACTCCAATTGAAAACTCGTTAGCAGAATTATGGTCAATATTTGATTTTATAATGCCAGGCTATTTATTTTCATATAAAAAGTTTAAGACAGAATATGAAACTCCAATAGTAAGAGAAAATGATGCAAGAGCAATGAAAAAATTAAAAATGTTAATAGAGCCATTTGTATTAAGAAGAACCAAAAAACAAGTATTAACAGAGCTTCCAGAGAAAACAATAACAGTGTTAAATAATCAAATGAAAGATGAACAAGAAAAAATATATTTAACATATTTAGCGCAAGCAAAGCAAGAAGTTGCAGAAACAATTCAAATGAATGGAATTGAAAGAAGTCACATTCAAGTATTAGCAGCACTTACAAGATTAAGACAAATATGTTGTCATCCAAGCTTATTTATAAAAGATTATAAAGATGGAAGTAGTAAATTAGATCAGTGTATGGAAATAATAAATGATGCAGTAGAATCTGGACATAAAATTTTACTATTCTCTGGTTATACATCAATGTTCGATTTAATTGAAAAAGAGTTTGAAAAAAATAATATAAAATATTTTAAATTAACAGGTGCAACAAAAGTTGATGAAAGAATTAAGATGGTAGATGAATTTAATGAAAATAAAGATATAAAAGTATTTTTAATTTCATTAAAAGCAGGTGGAACTGGACTAAACTTAACAGGAGCAGATATGGTTATACATTATGATCCATGGTGGAATGCATCTGCAGAAAATCAGGCAACAGACAGAGCATATAGAATAGGACAAAAAAATAATGTTCAAGTATATAAATTAATTACCAAAAACTCTATAGAAGAAAAAATTTATGAATTACAACAAAAGAAATCACAACTAATTGACAATATGCTTGATACTAAAACATCATTTATTAGCAAACTTTCGAAAGAAGATATTATGAAATTATTTGAATAGAAACTTGTAGTCAACTAAAATGAATAGATACAGAAGAAATGTGAAAATTTTGTGAAAATTAGCACTCTACTATTGACTTTGCTAAAATAAGAGGTATAATAGATAATGTAAATAGAAATTAACCAAACAGTTAATAATATTTATATGTGTACCGAAAAAGGTGTCAACACATAAAATTATAAGGAGGTAATGAATTATGATGATGATACCAGCTAGAAGAAATGGAAATGGATTAGATATTTTTGATGAGGTTTTCACTGACCCATTCTTTGGAGAAAAAGAAAATAAAATAATGAAAACAGACTTAAAAGAAAAAGATGGAAAATATATGTTAGAAATTGATGTTCCAGGATATGACAAAGAAGACATCAAGATAGAATTACAAGATGGATATTTAACAGTATCTGCGGAAAAAAATGAAGAAAAAGAAGATAAACATGCTAAATATTTAAAGAGAGAAAGATTTACTGGAATGTGTTCAAGAAGCTATTATGTTGGAGACAACTTAAAAGAAGAAGATATAAAAGCAAACTTCAAGAACGGAATCTTAACAATAGAATTCCCTAAAGAAGTAGAGAAAAAAGTCGAAGAAAAGAAATATATTCCAATAGGAGAATAAAAAAATAGACTCACAAATAAAATGTGAGTCTTTTAATTTTTTATATAATCTGGAAAGTAGCTAATCCGTAAAGAGTTCTAAAATTTGACAACAGTAAATAAATATGTTATAATAAAACCTGTTAAATTTATAAAAACGAGGTAAAAAATGAAAACCAAACAATTAATAATAACAATACTAATGATAACATTTGTAACAATGATAACAACAAAAGTAGAAGCAACAGAAAATGATGAACAAGTAGAACAAACACAAAATATAGAAAACATAGAAAAAGACAAACAATATAATTTAACAAAGGAAGTTAAAGTAAAAACATTACCATTGATTTTTGCAATAGAAAAAGAAACAATACCAAGTGGAAATATTAGAGTAACAGATATTCTAAATGATTGGTGCAAAATAGAAAATGAAGGAAAAAGTGGTTGGATAAGAATTAATACAATAAAAACATCAGTTAAACAAGATAATAATCAAGAAGAAGCCAAAAAAGAAGAAAATTTAAATACTGAAGGAAACAACAATCAAGAACAAACAAATTCTTCTAACGAAGAAGAAAGCAATCAAAATCAACAAGAAAATAAAACAGAAGAAGTAACGGAAATAAGTAAAACAGGATATGTAAAAGCAGATGGCTTAAATATAAGAAAAGAACCAACAACATCAAGTGAAGCAATACATAGTTTAAGTTTTAATTCAAAAGTAAAAATAACTGGAGAAATAGACGGATGGTATAGAATTGATTATAATGATCAAATTGGATATGTATCACAAAAATATGTATCAGATACAAAATTACCAGAAACAACAGCCAGAGGTGGATATGACAGAACAACTGCTTTTTCAGAAGAAAATACAGTTGCTAATCAAGAAGCAGTAGAAGTAGAAGAAAATCAAGTTGAAACGGAAGAAGAACAGGAAGAAGAAAGCACAGCAAGTGCAAGTTCTGAAGGAAATGATGTTGTAGAATTTGCAAAAAAATATTTAGGATATAAATATGTAGCAGGAGGTTCATCACCATCAACAGGATTTGACTGTTCAGGATTTACAACATATGTATTTAGAAATTTTGGAGTATCATTAAATAGATCATCAAAAGATCAAATAAAAAATGGTACAGCAGTAAGTAAATCAAATTTACAACCTGGAGATATAGTAATTTTCAAGAATCAAGGAAAGACAGCAATAGGGCATGTTGGAATTTACATAGGAAGTGGTAACTTTATACATGCGGCAAATAAAAAAGAAGGGGTTGTAATAACAGCATTATCATCAAGCTATTATTCACAAAGATATGTTGGGGCAAGGAGAGTAATTTAATTGAATAGACCAATTTTTATTATATTAATTGGTTATATAATAGGTATATTATGGGGACTATACTTAAAAATAAGTATAGTCTTTTTTTATATATTTTTATTAATTTTATATTATATATCCAATATTTCAAAATTTAAAAAGAAAAAATTTTTTCATTATATCAAGATATTAATAAAATTTAATGTTTTATTATTAATAATTATTTCATCATTAATTTCTAATATTATAATCAAATTTCAAACCAAAAAATATCAAAATTTATATCATGATGGAGAAGAGTTAAAAATACAAGTACAAATAATAGACAATAAAAAAGAAAAACAATATTATAATAGATATAAAATCAAAGTTTTATCATCAAAGTACAAAAATACATATTTATATATGACAACAAAGAAAAATTTAGAATATGGAGAAATCTTAGAAATACAAGGAAATTTTTCTGAACCATCAGAGGCGAGAAATTATAAAGGTTTTAATTACAAAGAATATTTAAAAACATTAAAAATATATGGAACTATAAGAGTTGAGCTGGTAAAGAAAATAGATATTCATAAAGGAATATTATATTATACTAATAAACTACATTTGAAAATAAAAGATAATTTAGAAAAAACATATAATTCAAATTCAATGCCAATAGTTTTAGGAGTATTATTAGGTGATACAAGTGAAATAGATGAAGAGACAAGAGAAGATTTTTCACAAAGCAGTATATCACATGTACTGGCTGTATCTGGATTACATGTGTCATATATTATTTATCTATCAGAAAAAAGTACTCAAGGCATATTTGGGCAAAGAAAAAGCAGAATTATAGAAATACTAATTTTATTTATATATATGGCGATAACGGGATTTAGCATTTCAGTTATAAGATCTGTAATAATGGCAACATTAATGTGTACAGCATTTCTAGTATATAGAAAAAGTGATACATTAAATAACATTTCAATATCAGCTATTGTAATATTATTTATGAATCCATATAATTTATTTAGTACAAGCTTTCAATTTACATATGCAGGAACAATAGGGGTTGTATTTTTTAGACCAATAGTAGAAGATTTTATAATGAATATAAAAATAAAATCACCATGCTTAAAAGAAAAATATACTAATTTTTGTCTAAAACATAATTCATTTATAGAAGAAATTGCTGTAGCAATATCAGCACAATTTATGACTATGCCAATAATAATTACCAAATACAATTTTATAAGTTTATCATTTATAGTAACCAATATACTTGTAGGAATTATTATAGGACCATTAGTTATAGGAGGAATAATACAAATATTAGTTACATTTTTATCATTAAAAATAGGAACAGAAATTGCTAAAGTAGTACAAATTCCAATAACAGCATTATCATTAATTTCAAAGATAGGAACAAAATTTCCAATAACAAATTTTAATGTAATAACTCCAGATACATGGCAAATTATAATTTACTATTTTATCATATATATTATTTATTACAGACATAAAATAAAAAAGATTCAAAAATATAGTTTTAATCAAAAAATAATTTTAAAGATTTCAAAATATGTTTATTCAAAGAGAAAAATAATAATAAGAGTATTCATTATTATATTAATTAGTTCAATTATAATAAAAAAAATTCCGGGAGATTTAAAGATCTACTTTGTGGATGTTGGGCAGGGAGATTGTTGTCTTATAGAAACACCAAAACATCAGAAAATATTAATAGATGGAGGAGGTCAAAAAAACTTTGACATTGGAAAAAATACATTATTACCATATTTATTTAATAGAAAGATTCTTGAAATAGATTATTGTATAATAAGCCATTTTGATCAAGATCATTGTGGAGGAATTTTATATATTTTAGAACAGATAAAAGTAAAAAATGTAATAATAGGGAAACAATATGAAGATTCAACTAATTATAATAAATTTAAAGAAATAGTAAAAAAACAAAATCTAAATGTAAAAATAGTAGAAGCAGGAATGAGAATAAATATAGAAAAAAATTTGTATTTTGATGTGTTATGGCCAGATTCTCAAAAAATGATATCTGACAATGCAATTAATAACAATTCATTAGTATGTAAATTAAATTATAATAAATTTTCAATGCTATTTACAGGAGATATAGAAGAAATAGCAGAAAAAGAGATTGTTTCAAAATATGAAAATAATACATCAATATTAAAATCAACAATATTAAAAACAGCACATCATGGTTCAAAAACATCATCAATAGAAAAAATACTAGATGTAGTAAAACCACAATATGCATTTATAGGTGTGGGAGAAAACAATACATTTGGACACCCATCAAATATTACTATTGAAAATTTAGAAAAAAGAAAAATTAAAATTTATAGAACAGATAAAATGGGAGAAATTTGCATAAAAATTACCAAAAAGGCAATAATAAAAATAAATACAAAGCTTAATACAAGCTAGAATGAGAAGGGATTGCCATGAAAAAACAATATATTATTGCAATATGTATAATTGCATTTTTCACCAGCTTAATTATAACGATGAATATTGTAAAAGAAAATAAATTACAAAATACAAAAAAAGAAGCAAAAATTTCAGAAAAAGTAGAAGATGAATGTACAGAAGAATGTACTAAAGAAACCAAAATAGAAGAAGTAGTTGCAACAAAGGAAAAAGTATCAGCAAATTCACAATTAATAATAAAAAAATATTTCAAACAATGTGACCATACAATAAATGAATATGTAGAAATGCCACAAGAACTTGTAAATTTAACAAAAGAAGAAGTACAGAATAAGTATAATGATTGGAAAGTAATTGGATTTGAGCCCAATAAAGTAACTTTATATAAAGAATTTGATGATATGTGTGGAGAGCATTTTAAATTAAAAGTAGAAGAAGGAAAAATAGTTATATACCAAATAAATAAAGAAGGAAATCAATCAATATATGAAAAAACAAATATTTCAAGTGAATACTTAACTCAGACAGATTTGATAAGTATAGAAAATGGTGGATTAGATGTTTATGGAAAAGAAGAATTGAATAAAATAATTGAAGACTTTGAATAAAAAAATTCCTCAGTTTAACTGAGGAATTTATATTGGTAGCGAAGGGTGGATTCGAACCGCCGACCTGTCGGGTATGAACCGAATGCTCTAGCCAACTGAGCTACTTCGCCATGAACAAAAATATTATACTTATTTTTTTATAATTTGTCAAGTAGTAATTTTAGTTTTTTTGGAGGCGAGTATCGGATTCGGACCGATGATCACGGTTTTGCAGACCATTGCCTTACCACTTGGCTAACTCGCCATAATAAAATTATAAAAAAATAATATTTAATAATAAAATGGAGCAGGTAACGAGAATCGGACTCGTGACTAAACCTTGGCAAGGTCTCGTTTTACCACTAAACTATACCTGCAATTATTAAATATTTTAAGATTAAGTATTATCATATATAGGAGATGATTTCTTAATCAAGCTATTTAATAATAACAAAAGATTTCTGTTTTGTCAATAGAATTATTTGAAGTTTTTATAAATCTATAAAACTTGTAATCGAATATTGCAAAATATAAACTTTTGAAAGCTATAAAATTTTATTTATTAAAAATAATAGATTCTAGGCAATAAGGATAATTTTTAATAAGATTTTTAAAAAAATCTTTATAAGTCATTTTAGAAATAGAGTTTCCATTCTTTATATTTAATGTAATAATATTCTTGTCATCTATATTAACAGCTAAAGTTCCAATAGAAGAATCTTTTTCTAAAGGTGCTGTTAAAGTATAATTACAATATATATATATGCTTAAATTTTGAATTTGATTACTAGATAAAGGTAAATATTCATAATTTAAATTTTCTAAATATGGAGAAATATCATTTGAAGAGCCTTTCGAAACATAAAAACTGTTTGAATTACACAAAATCCAGTTCTGGAATTCATTTTCGATTTTCTCTTTAATATTATAAGGAAAAAAAGTTTTAAAAGCATATTCAATAAGTTCAATACTATCACGAGTTCTATCCTTTTTTGTATCAGCACCAAGTACAATACATATTAAATCCATATTATTTCTTTTTACAGCAGTAACTAGGCAACGATTAGCGCCATTCGTAAATCCTGTTTTTACACCATAAACCCCATCTAAGTATCCAAGCAATTCATTTGTATTATTTAATGTTTTAGAATAAGTATTTATTGTAATAGTTTGAGACTTTGTGCCAACATATTTTCTAAAAATATCATTTTTTAAAGCATAATTAGTTAAAAGAGCTAATTCATAAGCAGTAGTATAATGTTCTTCATTATCAAGACCATGAGGAGTAACAAAATGACTTGAATTTAAACCAATTTCGCAAGCTTTTTGATTCATTAATATAGCAAAATTTTCAACACTTCCACTAATGTGTTCAGCAAGTGCAACTGCTGCATCATTACCAGAACATAGCATTAAACCATAAAGTAAATCAGCAACTGAAATTTTATCATCTTTATGAAGACCTAGACGAGAACCACCTGTTCCAGCAGACTTAGAAGAAATTGTTACAATATCACTTAAAGTCGAATTTTCGATAGTAATGATTGCTGTTAGAATTTTTGTTGTAGAAGCCATCTTTCTTTTCTCATTTTCATTTTTTCCATATAAAATCATTCCAGAATTTCTATCATAAACAATAGCAGCTCTTGAATTTATAGAAGGAATTGTATCTTGAGGAGAAATAGTTTCAATAGAAGAATCTATTTCCAAATCTATATCATCAGCATAAACAATTCCAGAAAGAAGAAATACCAAAATTAAAAATAAAATAAATAGTTTGTTAGTTTTCAATTTAAAAACCTCCAATAAAGAATATGAAAAAAAAAAAAAACTTAGAACATCAAAAGGGTTGAAAAATAAAATAATTCGTGGTAATATTATAAAAGTTAAAAACTGAAAGGAATTGATAAAAGAATGAGCATTTTTAATAAAATATTTAAGAGCTATAGTGAAAAAGAAGTAAAGAGAATTATGCCAATAGTTGACAAAATAAATTCATTAGAAGATGAAATATCAAAATTAACAGACGAAGAACTAAAAAATAAAACAAATGAATTTAAAGAACAATTAGATAATGGAAAAACATTAGATGATATATTACCAGAAGCCTTTGCAGTAGTAAGAGAAGCATCAAAAAGAGTATTAGGAATGAGACATTTTGATGTACAATTAATAGGTGGTATTATTTTACATCAAGGTAGAATTGCTGAAATGAAAACAGGTGAAGGAAAAACACTTGTTGCAACATTACCAGTATATTTAAATGCACTAACAGGAAGAGGAGTTCATGTAATAACAGTAAATGATTATTTAGCTAAAAGAGATAGTGAATGGATGGGAAAACTATATAAATTCATGGGACTATCTGTTGGATTAGTTATTGCAGGAATGGATCCAAAAGCAAAGCAAAAAGCTTATGCTTGTGATATTACATATGGTACAAACAATGAATTTGGATTTGATTATCTAAGAGATAACATGGTTATATATAAAGAACAATTAGTTCAAAGAGATTTAGCATATGCTATCGTAGATGAGATTGATAGTATATTAATAGATGAAGCAAGAACACCACTTATCATTTCAGGAAGAGCAAATCAATCATCAGATTTATATAAAAAAGCAAATGATTTTGTAAAAAGATTAACACCAAAAGTAATTGTAGAAGAAGATGTAAAAGATGAAGCACAAGCAGAAGATAATGAAAATTATGATTATATAGTTGATTTAAAAGCAAAATCTGCATCATTAACACAAAAGGGAATTAAGAAAGCAGAAGAAGCATTCCATTTAGAGAACTTTAATGATATAGAAAATTCAACACTTGTTCACCATGTAAATCAAGCATTAAGAGCACATGGAGTAATGAAAAAAGATATTGATTATATCGTAAAAGATGGAGAAGTCTTAATTGTAGATGAATTTACAGGACGTATTATGTATGGAAGAAGATATAATAATGGATTACATCAAGCAATTGAAGCAAAAGAAGGTGTAAAAATTGCAGATGAGTCAAAAACACTTGCAACAATCACATTCCAAAACTATTTTAGAATGTATGATAAATTGTCAGGTATGACAGGTACTGCAATGACAGAAGAGGCAGAGTTTGAAGAAATCTATAATTTGGATGTAATTTCAATTCCAACAAATAAGCCAATGATAAGAAAAGATTTAAATGATGCAATTTATAAAAATGAAAAAGCAAAATTTAATGCAATAGTACAAAGTGTAAAAGAAAGTCATGAAAAAGGACAACCAGTATTAATTGGTACAGTTTCAATAGAAAAATCTGAAAAATTAAGCAATATATTGAAAAAAGAAGGAATTAAGCATGAAGTATTAAACGCAAAATATCATGAAAAAGAAGCCGAAATAATAGCACAAGCAGGAAAATTTGGAGCAGTAACAATTGCAACAAACATGGCAGGACGTGGTACTGATATTATGCTTGGAGGAAATAGTGAATATCTTGCAAAACAAGAAATGAGAAAAAATAAAATTCCAGAAAACTTAATTGAAGAATCAAATACATATTATGAAACAGATGACCAAGAAATATTAAGAGCTAGAGAAAAATTCAATGAGCTAGAAAAGAAATATGATGAAGAAATCAAAGAAGAAAAAGAAAAAGTTCTAGCAGTAGGTGGTCTAAAAATAATAGGAACAGAAAGACATGAATCAAGAAGAATTGATAATCAGTTAAGAGGACGTAGTGGACGTCAAGGAGATCCAGGAGAGTCAAAATTCTATATAGGATTAGATGATGACTTAATGAAAATCTTTGGTGGAGACATGATTACAAAAGTATATAATGCAGTAGGAATGGATGAAAGTATTCCAATCGAAAACAAAATCATCAGTAATGCAGTAGAATCAGCTCAAAAGAAAGTTGAAGGAAGAAACTTCAGTATCAGAAAGAATGTATTAAAATATGATGATGTAATGAATGCACAAAGAGAAATCATATATGAACAAAGAAGACAAGTTCTTGATGGTGAAAACTTAAAAGATAACATTTTAAATATGATAAAATCTTTAGCAGAAGAAGTTGTAATTTCACAATTTGCAGGTGATAATGATGTAAATCAAGAAGCATTAAATACAAATATAAAAAATATATTTGGTGTAGATATTAGTGATTTCGTAAAGGAAAATGCAAAAGATTCAAACAAAATAATAGAAAAATTACAAGAAGTTGCATTATCAGAATATGACAAGAAAGAAGCAGAAATTGGTTCAGAAGAATTGAGAGAACTAGAAAGAGTTGTAATGCTTAAAGTAGTTGATCAAAAATGGATGGATCATATTGATGCAATGGATGAGTTAAAAGATGGTATTGGTTTAAGAGCTTATGGACAACAAGATCCTGTTGTAAAATATAGAATAGAGGGTATGGATATGTTTGATGAAATGGTATTAGATATCAAACATGATGTTGTTCAAATGATGATGAATCTTCGTAAACAAGATGAAGTAAAACGTGAGGAAACAGCTAAAATAACTGGTGCAGCTTTACAAGCATTAAATAGTTTGGATAATGGTGAAAAAATGAAAGTTGAAGAACACAAACCAGTTGTTAATAATGGTCCTAAAGTTGGACGTAATGATCCATGTCCTTGTGGTTCGGGTAAAAAGTATAAGAACTGTTGCGGGAAGAACGCTTAAATAGCGAGTTACACAGAAATTTTAAAAATTGAAAATTTGCAAAACAAGTTCGTTTTGTCAACAAAAATATCAAAATGCGAACAAGAAGTGCTGAAAATAAAGGAATGTAGACATAGAATATATGTTGACATTTCTTTTTTTCTGTGTAAAAATATAGAGGAATGGAGGTAAAAAATGGTAAATATTAGAAAACGTGGTAAAGTATATCAATATCAATTTGAAATAGCAAAAGTAGATGGAAAACGAAAATACATTAGCAAATCAGGATTCAAAACCAAAAATGAAGCATTAATGGCAGGAATGAAAGTTTATGATGAATATATAAATGGAGGCAACACTAAAGATTCACAGATGTCTTATGCAGATTATTTAGATTATTGGATGAAAGAATATTTTGAAATTAATTACAAATATTCTACAGCAAAGAGATATAAAGAAACTTTTAAAGTTCTAAAAGAGGAAATAGGAAAATACAAATTAAGTTTTATTACACCATTTTTGCTAAATCAGTCATTATTGAAAATTGCTCAAAAGTGTAAGACTAAAGAAGGAGTAAGAAATTATCAAAAAGTAATAAAAAGTTCTTTTAGGGATGCAACAAATCATTTTGGATTTTTGAAATATAATCCAGCAGTAGAATTACAAATTCCTAAAATACTTTCGTTTGAAACAAAAAAAACGGTATAAAACATATTTATTCTCAAGAAGAAATTGATAAAATTTTATTAAGATTTAAGAATAATAATACATTTATATGTGCTTTTTTAACAGCTTGCTATACCGGTATGAGAACAGGAGAAGTATTTGCATTAACTTGGGATGATATTGATTTAGAAAACAAAATTATAAAAATAAATAAAACAGTATATTCCAAAATAAAAGATGATAAAGGAAGATGGTTTTTAGGAACCACTAAAACAAATGATAGTTGTAGAGAGGTTTTCATATGTGATACTTTATATAAAATATTATCTAATTATAAAGAAAAACAAAAATTATTAAAAAAGAAATATGGCAGAAAGTATAAGAAATATGAATTAGAGCCTATTAAAAATGAATACGGAAAAATAAATGAATATAAAATTGTTGAAGGTAAATATAAAAATTTAAAAAGTGTAGAAATGGTATTTACAAAAAATAATGGATTATATGTAGGAACAGATATTATAAAATATCCTTTTAAAATAATACATAATGAACTTAGAATAAAGAATTGTAGATTTTATGATTTAAGAGGAAGTTATGCAACTAAGATTCTACGAAATGGAGCAGAAATTAGAGATGTTGCAGATATTTTAGGTCATAGTAGAATAGAAACAACTGAAAATTATTATATATCAAGCTCAGATGAAACAAGAAAAGAAGCAAATGATATGTTAGAAGAAATTATGAAATCTGATGTAATAGATGAGATTATGAATTATTGAATTAAAAAATGATTTGTAATAAATGATTGCAATATATTGTTTCTATTGTTATAATAAAAAAGAAAAGAGGGGGAAAGTAAAGTGAAAGATACAATAATATATTTAGTTAGACATGCTGAAACTGTTGACGAAAATGGTATTAGAAATACAAATGAAGATTCACAAATGATTAATGAAAAAGAAATCTTGTCAGTAGAAGGAGAGGAACAAGCAAAAAAATTAAGTAAAAATAATGAATTGAAAAATTTAGATATTATTTGGTCAAGCAGTTATACTAGAGCTAAGGCTACAGCAAAATATATTGCATATGAAAATAATTTAATTTTTAATTTAGATAATAACTTAAGTGAAAGAAAACTAGGAAATTTAAAAGAATTAGGAGAATTTATGAAGGATAAAAAAACAAGAGATCCTTCACAAGAACAATTATTAGATAGAACATTTAGAACATCTGATGGAGAAAGTGCAGAGCAAACTAGAGAAAGAATGAATATTTTTTTTGATAAAATACTTAAAGAATATGAAGGAAAAAGAATTGCAGTAATTAGCCATGGAGGTTCAATAAAATTCTTTTTGTTAAATTGGTGTAAGGTAAATGAAAATGTTAAACTTGTTTACAAAGATGATTTAATATTAAATATAAAATCACCATGTTTATTAAAATTGACTTTTAGAAAAAATGAATTGATTAACTTAGAACAAATAGATTAGTAGAAAGCCATAAAATGGATTTTAGTTTAAGATCGTTTTATGGCTTTCAATTAAAAATAATGTAAATACATATTTTTAGCTGAATTTTAATGGTTAATTATAAAAATCCATTTGACAGAATTTACATAAAATGGTATAATTTTGTTGAAAATGGAGGTATTTTTATATGATAAAAAATATAGGCTGGACATTAGGAAATGACTGTCCATGTAAATGTAAACATTGTTATTCTTTTTCAGTTAGACAGAAAGGAAAAAATTTAACGAAAGAAATAGTTGATAAGGTTATAGAACAAATTGAAAAATTAAATGTTGAAACAGTTAATTTAGGCGGTAATGAACCAATTTTTACTAATGGTTTGGATGTTAAAAAAAGTATGCTACCATATATATTAAAAGAGCTAAATAAAAGAAATATAAAGGTAGGTATAACAACTGCTGGAATAAGCCTTATTGCATTAAAAAATACATATCCAGAATGCTTAGAATTATTAAATGATGTAGATATTAGCTTTGATTCACCTTTCGAAAAAGAACATAATGAAAATAGAGGTGGAGATGTTTATAAATATGCTATTCAAGCATTAGAAATTTGTAAAGAATACAATATTGAATCAGGAATTATAATGTGTGCAATGAACTGGAACTTTACAAAAGACAGAATAGATGCATTATTAGAAATAGCCAAAAAATATGATTCTAATATAAGATTTAATTTACTTAAACCAATACAATTACAACATCTTAAACTTGTACCTTCAAAAGAACAAGTGTTAGAAAATTATAAATATTTATTTGAAAAATGTGATACTGTTGAATTAAGTGAACCAACATTATCAGGACTAAAGCAAAATAATAAAGTTAAAGGATGTGCTTGTGGAATCTATTCAATGAGAATAAATTCTATAACTCCAGATGGAAAAATACCTGTATCTCCATGTGTATATATGCATGACTATAGAGTTGGTGATTTATTAAAAGATGATATATTTGATATTATAAATTCAGAGCAATTTAAAGCTTTTAAAACTAGAAAAGAAAATTATAAAAATATTGAAGGTTGTAAAGATTGCGACAAAGCTGAAATATGTAGAGGTGGTTGCTTTGCAATGGCATATACATATAAAAAATGTGAAACAGGTGAAAAAGATTTATACGCACGAGATCCATTTTGCTTTAAAGATATTGAGATTGATAAAAATATTGACTATAAAAAAAGTAATAAAAAATTAGTACATGAAAATTATTTATGCACTTGGATAGGAAAACCAAAAAAATAAAGGAGAGTTAATATGGAATCTGAAATTATCGTTAGAAAAAATATGACTCTTACTAATGAAAAAGTTAAAAATATGTGTAGACTAAACTATGAAGATAATGACTTTCTTTTTACAACACATGATGGAAAATGTGTTATTATGGATAAATCAAAATTAATTATCCATATTGAAGGAGATGATGATAGCAATATTCAAGAATATCAGAAATACCTTCAAAATATTATGAGAAAAAGAAAAAATAAAATTATTTTAACAACTTTATCACCAGATACACATAGAACTTCTGAAGAGAATCTAGGATTAGCTTATTTGACTGCTGTTTTAAGAAAAAGAGGATATAATGTTGAGATAATTGATGGATGGCTAGGAGGATTAAGTGATGAAGAAGTATTAAGAAGAATTTTAAATGATAAAGAGGTAGCTATCGTTGGTGTTTCATGTTATATGTCAAACAATGATAAATCAATAGAACTAGCAAAAAGAATAAGAGAAGTTAGACCAGAAATAAAATTAATGTGTGGTGGTTTTGGACCATCATTTAATCCTCAAAAATTTGTAAAAGATGGTGTATTTGATATTGCAATGATTGGAGAGGGAGAAGAATCTATTGTTGAAGTATCTGATTATTTTACTGAAAACTCAGACAGAAAAATTGAAGATATAAAAGGTATAGTTTTTGAGAAAGATGGAAAAACAGTAAGAACAGAAAAAAGAGATTTAATATCTGATTTGGATGTTATACCATTTCCTGCAAGAGATACTATGAATATGGCAAAAGATAGAAAATCTACGGTAAATATTTTAACGGCAAGAGGTTGCATGGGAAATTGCTTATTTTGTTCAGTCAATGCTTTTAATAAGTTATCTAACGGAAGAAAATGGAGAGGTAGAAGTGTTGATAGTATTGTAGATGAATTGGAGCAACTTCAAAATATGGGAGTTAAGTACATTAAGGTTATAGATGATAGTTTCTTAGAACAAGAAAGAAATGAACAGTGGGCAAAAGAATTTTGTGAAAAAATAAAATCAAGAGGAATTAATGTTTCATTAAGAGGATCTTTAAAAGCAGATCAGGTTGAAGATGAAAAAATAAAATATTTAAAAGAAGCAGGATTTCATTCATTTGCTTGTGGAATTGAAAATGGTTCTAATACGGCATTAAAAAGAATGAACAAGAGTGCTAGTTTAGAAGACAATAAAAGGGCATTAGATATCCTAAAAAAACATGGAATTTATGTTCAAGCAGGTTTCATTTTATTTGATGATAATACTACTTTTGAAGAATTAAAAGAAAATTATGAGTTCTTAAGAGAATATGATTGGATTATAACAAAAGGAATTTTTTCTGAGATGTTTGCAGCAGACGGAACTTTATATACTGAAAAGTTAAAAAAGGAAGATAAGATTGTTAAAAATGATGTATATGATAATAATAAATATGAAATTGTGGATACAAAAGTGAAATTAACATATAATGCTTTAAAAAAATGGCATAAATCACACATGAAGTTATATGATATGATTATCGATCCTATTTCATCTCCAAAAGCCATTGATTCAGCTGGAGAAAAATCTTTTTATGACTTATATTATCAATTAAAGTTAAAAGATTTAGACTTTATGAAAATGGTTTTAGATAATGTAGAGAAAGGGATTACAGAGGAAGAACTTAATGACAAGGTTATGGCTCAAATTGGTAGTAATTCAGATTTTTATAGTTCAATAAATAGAAGTGGACAAGCATTGTGTGAAAAATATGACTTAAATTATGATGGTAAAGAAAATCCGTTTATAAGATAAGGAGGTATATATATATGGCAATTATGAATGTAACTAAAAATGTTAAAAATCAATTTTCAAATGATAAAAATTTAGCTATGAGGATTAATTTTTATAAAAAATACACCACTAATAAGTATAAATTTGCAGATTGGTTATTTGATAAATATGTTTTTAAAAAAAATATGAAAATATTAGAATTAGGATGTGGAAATGGAAGTCATTGGGAAGGAAAAATTGAAACTTTGCCAGATGGTTGTAGTTTAGTATTATCAGATTTTTCAGAAGGTATGTTAGATTTAGTTAGAGAAAAATTTTCTGCAAATGAAAATGTTTCAATTAAAAAAATTGATATACAAGAAATTCCGTTTGAAGATGAAACATTTGATATTGTAATTGCAAACCATATGTTATTTCATGTACCAGATTTAAATAAAGCATTACTAGAAGTAAAAAGAGTATTGAAAGACAATGGAGTATTTTATTCTGCAACAGATGGTAATGGTGGAATGAGACCATTTCTACATAATGCGATAGTAAGATTTGAGCCGACATCTACTGCATTTACAGAACAGTTACCTTTTAATCTTCAAAATGGTTGTGAAATTTTAGGCAAATACTTTGAAAATGTGCAAAGATTTGATTATGAAAATATACTTGCAATAACTAATACACAAGACTTGATAGAATGGTTGAAATCAACTAAATCTATTTCAGGTTATTCGGATGAAAGTTTATTAAATTTATATAATTATTTTGAAGATATAAGAATAAAAGATGGTGCTATAAGTATTCCAAGAGAAACAGGAGTATTTATAAGTGTTAAATAAAATTGAAAAGAGGTATTTTATATGGAATTTGAAAATTATGAAAGAGAACTTAAATATTTAATAAAGAAGAATGAAAAATATACTTCAAAACAATTTCTTGAATTTCTTTGCGAAAATGGATATAAATTAGTTGAAAGTTTTGAAAAAGAAAAACACGAAACTTACTATGATGATAATGATTTTTCTATATTAAAAAGAGGAGATGTTATGAGAGGTAGCAATATGGTTACCGAACAATTTAAAGGTTTTTTATACAAGACAAACAAATGTAATCCCCAAAAACCTTATGTATCTAAACTGGAGCTTGGAACTAAATTAAGAGGTCAATATAAAGATGTAAATGAATTTATTAAAGAATTAAATATAGATGTAAAAGGTCAATTAAACATAAAATTATTTGCAAATATGAAAAGAGAAGTGAGCATAGTGGAAAAAGATGGTGATCGTTTATATGTCTCTTATGACAAAGTTAAATATTTTGAAAAAGATGAATCAAATTCAGTTTACGAAGAAATGCTTGAAATAGAAGATTGGAAAAATCCAAATACAACAAATGTAGATTATGATTATGATAGGCATTTGATAAAAGTTAATAACTTGATTTCAAATGCACAACTTCCAATAGAACTAACAAAAGACAGCAAATATTTTAGAGGATATACTGTTTTAAATAACAGATAGGAGTAAAAATGAATAATTTTATAGTATTTGAAGGAATATGTTGTAGTGGAAAGACAACAACAACCAAATTATTAAGTGAAAGAATAAAAGAATTAGGATATGAAACTGTATATAATCATGGTGCAATGACATATACTGATTTAGGAAAAAAGTTTAAACAGAATTTAGGGAAAAAAGATATGCCAATTACTGTTTCATATTTTTTTACTGATCTAATAATAAATACTAAAAATATTATTAAACCTTATTTGGCAAAGAAAAATACAATTGTGTTACAAGATAGATATTTTGATGCAATAACAACATATATAAAAGCATATGGAGATTACATTAAAACTGATTATAATATTTATGATATACCAAAAGCATTTGTAGAAAACGATATATTAATTGAGCCATCATTAAGTGTGTTTTGTATTCCACCATTTGAAATAATAAAGGAAAGAATGGCTCAAAGTAAAGAATCACCAGTACATGACTTTTATAGAGATAATCCTGAATTTTTTAAAATTGTATATAATGAACTTGTAAATAAAGCAAATGAATTGGAAGATAATATAATAATTGATACATCTTCAGATTTATCAGTAGAGCAAGGGATAGATAAAATATTAGAATTTATAAAAAATAAGATAGAAAAGGAATAAAAGACATGTCTAAAATTAAATTGTTTAGTGGAATGGATTTTTCAGGAAAAACAACTATTATTAATGGTATAAATGAAAAAATGCCAAGTAAATTTAGTATTAAAAAGAAATTCTTAACTCCAATTGATTTAATAGAAAATGTAAGAAAAAGAGACACATGGTTATCTCCAGAAGAATGGAAACCACTACTTCAAGAAAATATACAAAAGGATATAAAAGAATATAAAGAAAATGGATTAATACTACTAGATTCGTTATGGATAATAAAATATTTAGCTGGCAAAATTGAAAAAAACGATAAACAGGATGAAGAAGAAATAATTATATTAAAAGAATTATTAAAAAAATATCCAGAAATGGATTCATTTTATATTACTGTAAGTATGAATGAAAGAATAAAAAGATTTCAAGCAAGAGCAAAATCAGGTAATGAGATTACTGGTTCAGATAAGTTAATTATGGATACTGATAAATTTGAACGAAGAGAGCAAATTTATAAAAAAATAGTATTGGAATACTTTCCTAATACTAAGACTATTGATACTACTGATATTGATTTAGAACAAACAATTAATGTAATAATTAATGATAATAATTTTTTGAAAGATATGTGAAAAGACAGAAGATTTTGAGAGTATTTATCTCTCAAAATCTTCTGTTTTTGGTAATTTATTTTCTAAAAATTCATAATGCTCAGATTGAGTATAATCATGTTTTGGAACGCGAAGAGATTTTAAAAAACTTTGAACACCACTAATACCATCATCTTTTTCTATTTTTTGTAGCTTAGATAATGTAAGAGTTTGTATTTTCATATAACGATGAATTTCATATACAGTATCTCCAAGTCTATCTCTTTCAGTAATCAATACTAAATTATGGTCATCTAAAGTAAGCAAATCATCATTTTTATATCTATCAATTCTACCAGAGCCGAACTTATCACTTTCAATACGATGGTCTGTATATTTATGATCCTTTTTTAGTCTTCTAAATCGCTCTTTTTCAGATGGCGCAACTAATTCAACACCAGTTACTTGAGCATTTGAAAAAGTTTTTTCTAATACATCTATTTGTTCTATTGGATATTCTAATACTGCAATTTTTCCTTCTGAAAATGCTTTTTGTATATCTGAGGTTCTAATCGCAGCAAATCCACCATGTGTTACAGGAGCAATGTTAAAATATTCTCCAGAATCATATTTTTCCTGCATTATATCTAAATCGACATGCCTTGAACCAAACTCTCCAGGTCTTGATGCTCTACTTCTGTCGAAAGGAATATGTACATAATTAGCAGGGTATAACATACCAAGTAATGCACATGTTGTAGTTTTGCCAACACCACTTGCACCAGATATTACAAGAATTTGATCATTACCTCTCTTTATTACATCAAATTTTTTCATTTCTTAACATCCTTCTATAAATAATATAGTACAATTATACTATATTTAAACTAATTTGTCAATAAATGGAAAGTTATTATGGTGACTAGAATAACAAAAATACCTCACTTAATTTAATAAAATAAGTGAGGATTTTAAATAAAAAGCTATCTAATAATAATATGTTTGAAAAATCTTTCTTGATATTCTGTGAGAGCATTAATTTGTTCATCTGTATAATTAACGTCTTCAGGAACGACTATGAGCTTGTCATCATCATCCGTCAAACGGTGCAGTACTGCAATACAAATGCCTTCAAATGACTCAACAGGTTCGAAAACTCCAAGAACATAGGCATCCAGTTCTTCACCGTCGCCACTTATTGTGTTAGGAATATATCCATAGTTATTCGGATAGATAAATCCCCATTTTGGATGCTTTGAACCCATTTTTCTGTCTATTGTTACAGTTATTTTTTTGCCAATATATTTTTTGAAATCGTCCATTTTAATCCTCCTAATATTATGATAACTTTTGCTTAAATATATAGAAATTATAACATAAAATATTGATTTTCTCAAGTTTTAGTAGAAAAAAGGTTCAAAACAATTGCAAAATCTATGAAAAAATGGTATTATATTTTAGTTAAAAAGAAGTTATATAGATTGGAAAAGAAAATGATAGATAATGAGGAAATAAAAAGAGTATCTGATACAATAGAAATTGTGAAAAACAATATAAAAGAATATGAAATATTGTATAGTAATTTATTAAAAGGAAATGCCGATGAACAATATATTCAAAATATGAGTAAAGAATATAGCAATAAGTTAAAAAATTTAAATAAAGCAATTTCTATACCATATTTTGCTCGAATTGATTTTAAAGAAAACAATGCTAACAATGAAAGAAAAATTTATATTGGTAAAACAGGAATTTTAAATGATAAATATGATGTAATAGTTACAGATTGGAGAGCACCAATTGCAAGTATATATTATGATGGACAATTAGGAAAAGTTAAATATGAATGTCCAGATGGAATAATAAAAGGCGACTTAAGCAAAAAAAGAGTTTATACTATTGAAAATTCTATATTAAAGGATTACCAAGATATAGATATAACTACAAATGATGAATTTTTACAAGAATGTCTTAATGAAAATTCTGAAGCTAGACTTAAAAATATTATTTCTACAATACAGTCAGAACAAAATAAAATCATTAGAGCTAAAATGTCAAATCCTCTTATTGTTCAAGGTGTGGCAGGTTCTGGTAAAACAACAGTAGCATTACATAGAATAGCTTATTTGGTATATACTTATGAAAAAGAATTTAATCCAGATGAATTTTTAATTATTGCTCCTAATAAATTTTTTCTAGACTATATTTCAAATGTATTACCAGATTTAGGGGTAGACTATGTAAGACAGCAAACATTTGAAGAATTTATGCTTGAAAACATTGATGCAAATTTTGAAATTAATCCAATAAATGTTGAGTTGTCTAATATAGTTAATCAAAATGGAAAAACAGATTTAATAAAAAAATCTGCAAATTTCAAATCTTCTTTAAGATTTAAAGAATTAATAGATGAATTTATTGATAAATTCTTAAAAAGCAATTTGCCAAAAGGAGATTTTAAAATTTCTGATATAGTAGTATTTAATCATGATGAGGTTATAGATATGTTTATAAATTACTTTAAAAATAATTCGATAAACGATAGCAAAAAAATGCTAACAGCAATATTGCAAAAAAGAGTTAGTAATATTGCAAATGAATTAATAGATAGATTGTCAGAACAGAGAAAGAGTAAATTATATAATATAGACAAAAATTTAAGTGATGATAAGGTAAAAGAAATAAGATTAGAAATTTTTAAAGAAAAAGAATATGAAATGCAACAACTTTTTAAAGGTGGAAAAAAATTAGTATTAGATTATTTGAAAAACTTTAAAATAGAAAAGGTTTTATCAATATATAAAAAAATTATAAGTGATAAAATTTTATTTGATAAATATGTTGAATCTGAATTATATGAATATATTTTAGAAACATATAAAAAGAATATAAAAAGCAAAAAAGTTGAATACGAAGATTTAGCACCATTATTTTATATCCAAAATAGATTTTTGGGGAATATTAATAATTTAAAGCTAGAACATATTGTTATTGATGAAGCTCAAGATTTGGGAGAATTTCAATTTTATAATTTCAAAGAAATAGTTAAACCTAATATGTCTATGACCATTTTAGGAGATATATCACAAGGGATATATTCTTACAAAGGAATAAATAATTGGAATAAACTTAATCAAATAGTTTTTAATAATAAAGCATCAATAGAATATTTAAAAGAGAGTTATAGAACATCTATGGAAATTATGAATGAAGCGAATACAATAATAAATAAAATTGTTGATAATGAAAATATTATCCTAGCACAACCAATTGAGAGACATGGGGATAAAATAGAACATTGGAAAATTGATAGCGAAGATAGCAAAATATCAAAAATATATGAAATAATAAAAACACACTTAGAAGCGGGACATATAAATATTGCAGTAATCACAAAAGACTTTGATGAAAGTATAGAATTACATAAAAAGCTTACTAATTATGAAGTTGATATAAAATTAATATCAGAAAATTTGGATAAATATACTGGAGGAACAATTATTATACCTTCATATTTGTCAAAAGGTTTAGAGTTTGATAGTGTTATTATTTCAGATTCTAATAAATATAGTGAAAATATTTTAGATACAAAATTATTGTATGTGGCTTGTACAAGAGCAATGCATACACTTGATATTATAAGCCAATAAAGATTAATAAAATTACAAGAAAATAGAATTTTTGACTTGAAATTATATATAAGTAATTATATAATTAATATAGTAAGATGAAATATTGCGAACAATGTTCACAAAATGTTCGCAGGGAATAAATACTGATAATAAAATAAATACTATATATACCAAAAGTTACTTGTCTGAAAAAGACTTGAAATACAAATAATACTATAAATACTATATGTACTATATATACTGAAGGGAACAGTCCATGTGGAAGTGGTAAAAAGTACAAAAACTGCTGTGGTAAAAACCAGTAATTGGAAAGGTTACTAATATTTATATAAGTTGAAATAAACACCAAAAAATTAAAATAGTAAAAAGGCTGACATTGTAAAGATGCCAGTCTTTTTTACTTAGGCAAGTTGTTAAATTAGACATGTTATGATATAATTTAATTATAAAATAAAAGGAGAAAAGGATATGGAAAAAATAAAAACAGTATTAAAAATAGTAGGAATTATAATAGCAATTGTTATAATAGGAGTTTTAATATTAAAAATAAGTGTAACAAAAAAATATGATGGAAAAGAAGTAAAACTAATAAGTAAAGAAGATATTACATTGTATTTAACAGATATTAAATATGATGAAGAACAAGGACCACAATTATATTTCAGGTTTGACAAAAATGAAAATGATACCACTAATTATAGTATAGAAGTAACAACTAGATATATAAATGGTGTAAGATTGTATTCATATGAAAAGATAGGATTACAAGATACAACAAGTATAAACTTATATAGTTTTTATAAAAGAGATTTAGATGCATTAAATTTAAAAACAAATAAGGAAAAATTAAATAAATATGGATATACAGTTCAAGACTACAAAAATGGTTTTTCAAATATTAATAGCTTTGACTTAGAAATTAAATTATATAAATGGGTATATGATGATGAAAAAAAACAAAGCAATGAGATGATAGATGTACAAGATAGAGCAACTATAGATATAGTAAGAGGACATGAAGTAAAAATTGGCAGTTTATATAAAATAATAAAAGTAAACGGAAATGAAAATAATTTGTTAAAAAATATATATAAAGTAAAAATTGAACAAAGAACAAAAATATCAAAATCAATCCCAGAAGAAAACTGGAAAGAATTTGATGAAATAATACCAAATGATATAATTGCAAACATAGATGAAATAACAGGTAGTGATAATAGTAAATTAAAGAAAGATGAAGTATTACGACAATTAAGGAAGAAAAAGTATGCAGAATATACAGAAGAAATAGAAATATCAGAAACTTATGAGAGAAAAGACAGAGGATATCAAATGTTTGATAAAGATGGAAATCAGATGATAACAATTATACCATATTATATAAACTCTATAACAGCATTACCAGAAGAATATTATAAAATAACATATAATGATAAAACAGTATATTATAATGTAAAAGATTAAAATTAAAACAAAGTGATGTAGACATTGATATATGTTAGCATTTCTTTGTTTTCTGTTTTTGAAAGTATTAAAAATATATGGAGAAGTAAAGAAAAAAGTAAAATTATGATTGGAGAAAAAAATGTCAATATATAAATCAAAATTAAATGAAGTTAAAATAAAAAATATGTTACAAGAAAAGTATGAAATAGCTGTAAATAAAATTGAAAAAATAGAAAAAGGAACAGCAAATATATATATAATTTTTGCTGAAGATGAACAAAAATATATATTAAAAGAATTTGATGAAAGCAGAAAAGAAGAATCTATAGAAAAAGAGATACAAATAATTAACTTTTTGAGATGTAGAAAAATAAGTGTTCCTCAATACATAAAAACAAAATCAAATGAATTTTATATAAAATATGAAAATGAAATAATAATACTCCAAAAATTTATCGATGGATATACAATTGAGAATAATACAGGTGATCATGATAAAGTGATAGAAAGTGCAACAATACTTGGAAGAATAATAAAAGAGCTTCAAAAATATAAAAAACTTGATGATGAAAACATAATTGAAAAATGGTTTTCAAAAGAAAGTTTAGAAAATAAAATAATTCAAATGGAAGACTTTAAGAAATCAATAAAAAAAGATAATAAATATAAAGAAGTTTTCTTAAAAGATTTAGAAAATAAAATTAAAATTTCAAAAAAACTAAAAGAACAATTTGATTTTTCAATTATTTCAAAAATGTCAATAATGAATAGTCATGGAGATTATAGTGTTCAACAATTGATATATAATAATGAAAAAGAAACATCAGTAATTGATTTTGAATCTGCAAAGAGATTACCAATAATGTGGGAAATAATAAGATCATATACATATATTGATAAAGATGTAAAAAATGGAGAGATGAATATAGATACTTTTATAGAATATGTTAGGGAAGTTTCAAAATATGTAAAATTAAATGAATTTGATTTAAAATATTGTGCATATATTTATTTAATACAAATTATTGGAAGTTTATATGGATATAAGCAATATAATGAAAATTATGAACAAATAGAATTATTAAATTTTGCGATATTTAGAACTAATATATGCAGATATTTATATGAGCATTTAGATGAAATCGGGACAAGATTAGAAAAAGAAGTTACAGAATATATGAAAAAAGAAAAATTAGATGTTTTAAATGAAAGAGGAGAATTTACTGGAATAATCGAAACAAGAGAGGAATGTCATAGGAAAGGTTTATGGCATAGATGTGTATATGCCTTTGTTATAGATAAAAATTCAAATATATTACTTCAAAAAAGAAGTGCAAACAAAAAATTGTGGCCTAATTTATGGGATGTAACAGTTGGAGGACATGTTGATTCAGGAGAATTTGGTAGACAAGCATTAATAAGAGAATGTAAGGAAGAGCTTGGAATAGATATATGTGATAAGGATATAAAATATTTAGTTGGATCATGTTCAAAAACAACAAAAGGAAAGATTACTAATAATCAATTTAATGAATGTTATTTGATTACAAAAGATATAGATATATCAAAAGTTAAATTACAAGAAGAGGAAGTTGCAGAAATAAAATTTTTTACTAAAGAGGAAGTATTAGAAAGAATTAATAATAATTATGATGGATTAACAGATAAAACAGGACCATGGAATTTTTTATTGAAAATATTGGAACAAAGATGAGCAAAAAGATTTAATGAGAATAGATAGGTTTAAGAAGAATTTCTTAAATCTTTTTTAATGTCATTTAATAGTCACTTATAACATTGTATAATAAAACTAGAAAAATAAAAAGAAAGGAGTTCGTATAATGTAGCATTTCATTGTACGAGGAAATTAAATGGAAATATTAAAAGTTGAAAACTTATGTAAGCAATATGGAAAAGGAGAAAATAAAGTAACAGCATTAGATAATGTTTCATTTACAGTAAATAAAGGTGAATTTGTAGCAATAGTAGGAGCATCAGGAAGTGGAAAATCAACACTATTACATTTAATAGGAGGAGTTGATAGACCAACAAGTGGAAAAGTATTTATAGACGGAAAAGATATTTATAAATTTAATGATGATGAACTAGCAATATTTAGAAGAAGACAAGTTGGATTAATATATCAATTTTATAATTTAATACCAATATTAAATGTAGAAGAAAATATCACATTACCATTAAAATTAGATAACAAAAATATAGATAAACAAAGACTTGATGAATTAATAAAAGTATTAGGATTAGAAGAAAGAAGAACACATTTACCAAATGAATTATCAGGAGGTCAACAACAAAGAACATCAATAGGAAGAGCAATGATAACAAATCCAGCAATTATATTAGCAGATGAGCCAACAGGAAATTTGGATTCTAAAGCAAGTGATGAAATTGTAACATTATTAAAAAAATCAAATAAAGATTATAAACAAACAATAATAATGATAACACACAATCTAGAAATAGCAAAAGTTGCAGATAGAATTATAAAAATTGAAGATGGAAAAATTGTTGAGGAGGTGTAATAAATGAACATTCTTACAAGTTTATCTATCAGAAATTTAAAATTAAATAAAAAAAGAACAATAAGTACAATAATAGGAATAATATTATCAGTAGCATTAATATGTGCTGTTGCAAGTATGGGAATGAGTTTTCAAGCAACATTAGTAGAAAATGCAAAAAATCAATCAGGATATTGGCATTTGAAGTTAGAAAATGTTAGTGATGAAGAAATAAAAGATATACAAAATAATAGAGATGTAAAAGATACATTTGCAATAAAAATATGTGGATATTCAATTTTACAAGGAAGTCAAAATGAGTATAAACCTTATGCAAGATTAATTTCTATGAATGAAAGTTCATTTAAGGATTTGCATTTTGAATTAATAGAAGGCAGATTTCCAGTTAATAATAATGAAGTAGTAATTAGTAAAACGATAATGGCAAATGGAAAAATAGAATACAAAATAGGAGACACAATCAATTTAAATGTTGGAACAAGAAGTATAAAACCAGGAGTTAATGAAAAAGAATATGATAATATATATGATGCAGAAGAGATAATAAATTCAACAAATTATTCATTTAAAATAGTAGGAATCATAGAAAGACCAGATACAAGTTTTGAAAAATATTCAGAGCCAGGATATACTGTAATTACAACAGGAATAAGTACAGGAAGATCTGATTTATATATAAGTTTAAAATCACCAAAAAATTATAAAGAGACAATATCTCAAATACTAGGAATTCAAAGTTATGAAAGTTTGTCAAAAAATGATACTGAGACCAAATATGATTATACTTTAAATAAAGAATTATTAAGATGGGAAGCATTTGCATTTTCAGATTCAACAGTTACTATGTTATATTCAGTAATTGGAGTAGTAATAGTAATAATATTATTTACAAGTATATTTTGTATAAGAAATTCATTTGCAATATCAATAACAGAAAAAATAAAAATGTATTCAATGCTTGCAAGTGTTGGAGCAACCAAAAGACAAATAAGAAAAAATGTAATACAAGAAGGATTAATATTAGGATTAATAGGAATACCTTTAGGAATACTATCAGGATTTTTTGCAGTATTTGTATTAATACAAATAGTAAATTCACTTTTAGGTGATTATTTATTACAACATGTTGATGGATTAGTATTTAAAATATCAATATTACCAATTATTTTATCAGCAGTGTTAGGATTTGTAACAATATATTTATCATCAATAGCATCTGCTATAAAAGCAAGTAGAGTAAGCCCAATAGAAGGATTAAGAGGCTCTAAAGATATAAAACTAAATTCAAAAAAATTAAAAGTACCAAAGATTATATCAAAATTATTTAAAACTGGTGGAGAATTAGCATATAAAAACTTAAAGAGAAGTAAGAAAAAATATAGAACAACAATTATATCAATTGCAGTAAGCATATTTGTATTTATCACAATGAACTCATTTATAGTAAATATGTTCCAAGAATCACAAAATTATTATAAAGACTATGATTATAATATACAATTAAATGTTGGAAAAGTATCAAATGAAGAAATAGATAGAATAATTTCATTAGATAATATAGAAAAATATTCAATATTGTATAGTTTAAATAATGGAGATATAAAAATAAAAGATATTGATAAAATTAATTTAGATTCTGGTACATTGTCAGAAGAAGGATATTATGATGAAGAAAATGAAGAATTCATAGAGACAGGGGAGAAATATTCAGCATTACAAATTATGGCATTAGATAGTGATTCATTTAAAAGATATGTAAATAAAATTGGTGCTAAATATGATAAAGTAAAAGATAAAGGAATATTGTGTGACGAAGTAAGTTGGATAGAAGATGGTCAAGTAAAAAATGGAAGAAAATATAAATATAATGTTGGAGATATAATAGAAGGAAAAGATTACAATGATAAACAACGTTCAGTAGAAGTTGGTGCAATTTCAACAATTAAACCAGATGGAATTGATAGAAGTTATTATGAAGGTGGATATTTAATTTTAGATATATCACAATTAGAAAATGAGGAAAAGCCAGTATATAATACAGTAACAATACAATCAAATAATCCAGACCAACTAGAGAAAGATATAGATGCTTTACATTTAGATATTAGAATTTATAATATTGATGCATCTGCCAAAGAAGAAAGTGCAATGGTATTAGTAACAAAAATATTCTTATATGGATTTATAACAGTAATAACATTAATAGGAATTACAAATATTTTTAATACAATTACATCAAATATGGAATTAAGACAAAAAGAGTTTGCAATGTTGAAATCAATAGGAATGACATCAAAAGAATTTGATAGAATGATAAATTTAGAAACAATATTTTATGGAACTAAAGCATGGGTTATAGGAACAATCATGGGATTAATTGGAACATTTGCAATATATAAAGCATTTTCAGTAAAAGTTGAAAAAGGTGTATATATACCTACAAATGCAATTTTAATTTCTGCAGTTTTTGTATTCATATTTATATTTATTATTATGAGATATTCAATTTATAAAATTAATAAACAAAATACAATTGAAACTATTAGAAATGAAAATGTATAAAAAGGGGGCTTACAAAGTCCTCTTTTTATGATAAAATATATATGGAGTGAGAATATATGAAAATATTATTAGTAGAGGATAATGAGATATTAGCTAAAGGATTAATATACTCTTTAGAACAAAAGAAATATCAAGTAATACACACATTAAATGTAGAAAATACACTTAAAATATTAAAAACAGAAAAAATAGATTTAGCAATATTAGATGTATCATTACCAGATGGAAATGGATTTGATTTATATAGAAATAATATAAAAGAAAAGAATATATCTTCAATTTTTTTAACAGCAAAAGATGAAGAAGACAATATTGTAAAAGGGCTAGAATTAGGAGCAGAAGATTATATTACAAAACCATTTTCAATAAAAGAATTGATGGCAAGAATAAATAGAATAATATTAAGAAACAAGAAAAACACAATAATACAAGTTCAAAATATAAAATTTGATATGGACAAAATGGTTGTATATAGAGACAATGAAAATGTAGAACTTACAAACTTAGAATTAAAAATATTAAATTTATTATTTCTAAATTTAAATAAAGTAGTAAAAAGAAGTGAAATAATAGACAAAATATGGGAATGGACAGGAAATGATGTAAATGATAATACTGTAACAGTATATTTAAAAAGGATAAGAGAAAAAATAAAAACAAATATAATAATTACAATTAAAGGAATTGGATATAGAATTGATAGTGAAGCAGATTAATGAATTGTCAATAACATCTAAGTTTTGAAAAGGAATGAAATAAAAATGAAAAACAAAATAGAATTAAAGAAAATGTGTATTACAAGTTGTATTGTAGTTATTATATTTCTAATCATATTTTCGATTTTAATATATAAACAATACAAAACATATACATATAATTTTAATCAAAAAATAGCAGGAATTATAGATAATGTTTTAGAAAAATATCCTGATATAGAAAAAAGAGAAATTGTAGAAATATTAAATAGTAGTGATGGAACTAATAATGAGATATTAATGGAATATGGCATAGAACTAGATAAAGATTCAGTAATATTAGAAAATTACACAGATTTTCAAAAATTTATTATTATAGATATAAATACATTGATAGTATTTATTTTAATATTATCAATAATATTCTTTAAATACAATCAGAGTGAAAGTAAAAAAATTAATGAAATAACAAAATATATAGAAGAAATCAATAGAGGAAATTACAGACTAAATATAGAAGAAAATACAGAAGATGAATTGTCAATATTAAAAAATGAATTATATAAAATAACGGTAATGTTAAAAGAAGTTGCAGAAAATTCTCAAAAAGATAAAACCACATTAAAAGATTCATTATCAGATATATCACATCAAATAAAGACACCAATTACATCAATTTTAATAATGTTAGATAATATTTTAAGTGATGAAAATATGCCAGAAGATATAAAAAAAGATTTTATTAAAGATATAAAAAGAGAAATAGTGAATATAAAATTTTTAGTGGAATCAATTTTGAAATTATCAAAAATAGACAGTAATTCGATAAAATTTATAAAAAAAGAAGTTTTTATAAAAGATATAATAAATGAAGCGGTAAAAAATGTATCAATGTTAAGTGAATTGAAAAATATAAAAATAATAGTTTCAGGAGATGATTCAATAAAAACAATATGTGATTTAAAATGGCAAGTTGAAGCAATAACAAATATATTAAAAAATTGCATAGAACATTCATATGAAAATAAAAAAATTTATATAAATTATAATCAAAATAATATGTATACAGAATTAAAAATTGAAGATAATGGAACAGGAATAGATGCAAAAGATTTACCACACATATTTGAAAGATTTTATAAAGGAAAAAATTCATCAAGTGATAGTGTAGGAATAGGTTTAGCTTTATCAAAATCAATAATAGAAAGTAATAATGGATATATACAAGTGGATTCAGAATTAAATAAAGGAACAATATTTATAATAAAATATTTAAAGTAGCCAAAGCAAATTTGTCAAAACAACTAAATAAGACAAATTATTGTAGCAAGGCTACTTTTTTTGCATATTATGTAATATGACAAATCAAAAATTGATTTAATTATATTAAGAGGAGGAAAAATATGTTTACGCGTAGATATCAAAGATGTTCATGCATGAATAATCAGGCATGGAATACATCTACAAATATGATTGAAGATAAATGCAATAATGACTGTTCTACAAATTGTAGTTATGAACAACAAGAGCCTGTAGACTGTTGTGAATGTGGATTTGATGAAGAATATGAAATGAGTGTATTTCCAGATAATCCAATGTTAGCTCAAAGTTATGTTCCTTGGCAATATATGGATAAAACATTTAGACCAGAAATTGGACTAAAAATGGGAACAATATTTCCAGAATTAGTAAGCCCATATACACCATGTCAATCAATGAGAACAAATGAATTTTTAGAAACAACAAATCAAATTGGGGAGGGCTGTAATAATGGAAGATAATAGAAATTGGATGATGAATAATTCAAATAATATGAATTGGAATATGCAGTCTGCAGATGGTTTGAATGTATTAGATAATATGACAAATTGTAACAATATGCAAAATTGTGAATGCAATCAATCACAAGCAACAAGAGAAGAAATGATGGAAAGAATAAAAAGCTTGAATTTTGCAATAACAGAGCTTGGATTATATTTAGACACACATGTTGATGATCAAAAAGCACTTTGTTTACACAGAAAATATTGCAAAGAATATAGAGAATTAACAGATAAATATCAAAAAGTATATGGACCATTAACAATTCAATTTCCATGTAATAAATGGAGATGGATTGAAGAACCATGGCCTTGGGAAAGGGGGAATTTCTAAACTATGTGGACTTATAATAAAGTATTACAATATCCAATAAATATAAAATGTGCAGACCCTCGTCTTGCAAAAGTAATTATTAGCCAATATGGTGGACCAGATGGAGAACTTGCAGCATCTTTAAGATATTTATCACAAAGATTTGGTATGCCAGACCAAAATGCAAAAGCTATTTTAAATGATATTGGAACAGAAGAATTAGCCCATTTAGAAATGGTAGGAACTATAGTTCATCAATTAACAAAAAATGCATCAATTGAAGAAATAGAAGCAGCAGGATTAGGAGCATATTATACAGATCATGGTGTAGATATATATCCACAATCTGCAGCAGGTGTACCATTTGATGCAACATGTTTAGCATGTAAAGGTGATGTAATTGCAAACTTACAAGAAGACTTAGCTGCTGATAAATAAGAATTTAAGTGCAACCTTTAATAGAAAAAACATAAAAAAACCTTGT
>ERZ773104.79-NODE-79-length-132335-cov-7.614099_pt1 | contig 132335 bp, 104 predicted proteins | sample MGYA00511920_ERZ773104 | MGnify/ENA primary metagenome ERZ773104 (study PRJEB29015, sample SAMEA2737857) | human gut metagenome | biome: human gut; feature: human-associated habitat; material: faeces | place: China | collected 2012 ... | reverse complement strand
GCGAGATTTGTGTCTGTGCGCACTTGACACAAACTCGACATGGGCAAAAAACGTGCGCAGAAATGAGAGGAAAATATGGCTAAAAATATTACCGTGGATAATTTTGAAAAAGAGGTACTGCAGGCGGCAGGCCCCGTTTTGGTAGACTTCTGGGCAACCTGGTGCGGACCCTGCCGGATGCAGGGACCTGCAGTGGAAAAGCTGGCAGAGGAAGGCTATAACGTCGGCAAAATCAATGTGGACGACGAGGGTGAGCTTGCAGAGCGCTATCATGTGATGAACATTCCGACTCTGATTATTTTCAAAAACGGCGAAGAAAAAGAGCGCATGGTCGGCGTACAGAGCAAAGATCTGCTGGAAAGCAAATTAAAGGCGCTGGCATAAGGCGTTGTGACAAAGCATTTGTTACAGGAAACGGCTTGCTTTCAGCCGCTGTCGTAGTACAATGATATGGTATCACGCAAAGCGGCAGGATATGCCGCATAGATACAAAGGGGAAAGAGGAAAATAACATGGAACTGGGAATTAACACAGATTTTGCAAACGAGCCGTGGGAACTGGAAGAAATCAAAAACAAGCTCCGCGAGATCGCAGAGGCTGGCTTTACGCACATTCACTGGTGCTTTGACTGGGATGGGGATTATCTGTACGCCCGCAGCGAAATGGAGCAGATCCGCAGCTGGATGGACGAGCTTGGATTGAAAGAAAAAGGACTGCATGCTTCGAAGGGCAGCCGCCGATTTGTAGAAAGATATGCAGAGGCACCTCATGGCAGAAAAGACTACCTGTCTGAGCTGGAGCCGAACCGTATCGCGGGCGTCGAGCTGATTAAAAACCGTGTGGAGCTGGTTCATGTGCTGGGAGGCAAGGAGATCGTGCTGCATATGTATCTGCCGACAAAGAGCTTTGAAGAAAAGCCGGAAACCAAAGAGCTTTTCTATCAGCAGGCATGCAAGTCTCTGGATGAGCTGCAGCCCTATTGTAAGGAGCTTGGGGTAAAGATCTGTCTGGAGAACCTGTTTGAAGCTTCTGCAAAAGACCAGATCGAGCAGTTTGATTATCTGTTTGGACGTTATCCCGCAGATTTTCTGGGACTGTGCATCGATACCGGACATGCAAACCTTGTCGGCGGCAACGAGTTCATCAAGCTGCTGGCAACCCGCTATGCAGACCGTTTCTTCTGCCAGCACCTACATGACAACAGGGGCTGGGGAAAAGAAGATGGCTGCGGAGACGCACACCGTCTGCCGGGGGAATGCAGCATTGACTGGAAAGAAACCATGAAGCTTGTCCGGGCGTCCGCTTACGAGCAGCCTTTCGTGATGGAAGTTTCCAAGCCGGAAGGGGAAGACTGCGCACATTACTTAAAGCGCGCCTATGAAGCAGGCGTTTGGATGGCAAATTTATAGAATTGATGAAGATTGTCCGGAAAGGGGGATCTGTATGCACTATGCGGAAGAAGAAATGCAGTATCATCTGCAGATTCATAACGGGCAGGTTGGAAAATATGTCATTTTGCCGGGAGACCCTAAACGGTGTGAAAAAATCGCCGCATATTTTGAACATCCGGTTTTGATTGCGGACAGCCGGGAATTTGTGACGTATACCGGAACGCTGGAGGGCGAGACCGTTTCTGTGACCTCGACAGGTATCGGCGGTCCCTCTGCGGCGATTGCGATGGAAGAGCTGTTCAAAGCGGGTGCGCATACGTTTATCCGCGTCGGAACCTGCGGCGGCATTGAAACAGAGGTACAAAGCGGCGATCTGGTCATTGCAACCGGTGCGGTACGAGCTGAGGGGACGAGCCGGGAATATGCTCCGATCGAGTATCCGGCAGTCGCAAACCTGGATGTGATCTGCGCACTGCGAGAGGCAGCCCGGGATCAGGCAATCCGATTCCATACGGGCGTTGTGCAGAGCAAGGACTCCTTTTACGGACAGCACGAGCCGCAGGTCATGCCGGTGGATTACATGCTGCAGCAGCACTGGGGCGCGTGGAAAAAGATGGGATGCCTTGCATCGGAAATGGAATCCGCGGCGCTGTTTATCGTGGCGCAGTATCTTCGGGTGCGCTGCGGCGCGGTATTTCTGACGATGGCGAACCAGGAGCGGGAAGTGCTCGGACTTTCTAACCCGGTCGTCCACGACACGGACATGGCGGTGCGCGTCGGCGTGGAGGCGCTGAAAAAGCTGATCGCACAGGATCGCATGACGAAACTGTGAGCCTGGGATCTGTCTGTTGAGCCGCGTAATCAGGGAGGGATGTTGTCCTGCACAGAGCATTTTCCTTGTCACCATAACAAAAAGAGCAGTCCCCGTGACGGTGGGAACTGCTCTTTTTCATACAGAATTTTTTAATTCTGTTTCATTCGTTTCAAAATTAAGCGATTTCGTTTACTGCTTTAGCCAGACGGGAAACCTTTCTGGAAGCGGTGTTTTTATGATATACGCCCTTGGAAGCAGCCTTGTCGATAACTGTGGTTGCGTTCAGCAGTGCAGCCTTTGCAGCTTCCTTGTCCTGTGCTTCGATTGCAACACGAACCTTCTTAACAGCGGTCTTAACAGAAGATTTGATTGCTTTGTTTCTTTCAGCCTTGGTCTGGTTTACTAAAATTCTCTTCTTTGCAGATTTAATATTTGCCACGATGATACCTCCAATGAATTAACCCAAAAATGTGTGCTGTATCGTATTACATTAAAGCCGGACACGGACGTTCTAATGCAAACATACATATGTATTCTATTGGATGAAAAGAATTCTGTCAATAGATATTTTCTGGATTTTTGGAAAAAATGGGAATATAGTTCTTACAGTTCACTCGTACCGTTTGTAAGCAGATTTCATGCTCGCATGAAAATCTGCTTACAAAAAGGTACGAAGGGAGCGCCACTTTATGAGCAAAAATGAGCTGCGAAGCAGCGGAGAGCGTCGAAAACGCGCTTTTGCGAATGGCGCGAGTGAACTGTAACATAAATTTTGAACGCAAAACGCCGTAGCATCCTCTCAATAGAGATTGATGTTACGGCGTTTTTTCACTCCACTCCCCGCAGCTTCATCGTCCAGCCGTGCACGCGGCGCACGGTTTTGGGCGCAATCGTCAGAAGCGTCAGATAGGTTCTGCTCTTTTTATCCAGCAGCGGATTTTTCCGCGTATCCGAAAAATGCCCGCGCAGATACTGCTTTACCGATTTGTAAAACACATCCGTATCCACCATCCGTCCCACCGGGATGTGCAGCAGATAATCCAGGCGCTGAACGAGTGCGAAGCGCACCGCATATTCCCGAAGCTCCGGATAGCGCTCCCGGGTCAGCTGCTCCATATAATCCGCATTTTCTACGATATCCTCGAACACTCTCGAAAAATCGTTTTTATCTTTCCGGCGCGTATTGCTCCCGATCCGGTAAAAAACGTGATAGAGCTGCTCCGGCAAGATCCGCACCCTTTCGCCCTCACATAAAAGCTCAACCAGCAGGCGGAAATCCTCATTCAGCTTTCCCTCCGGGAAGCGGTGACCTTCAAACAGGCTCTTTTTGATCAGCTTCGTACAGAACGAGCAATCGCCCTGATGCAGCAGCAGCGTTTTCAGAAAATCTTCTGCCGTGCAGGTAACTTCCTGTTCCGGCGGCGTACAGACGTCCGGTCTTTTGTGGTAATCCTCGTCGATCTCATCCCGCGAAGCCTGCGCAATTGAAGTGCCTGCAGCGGTCGCAGCTTCATACAGCCTTTCATACATCTGCGGCTCGATCCAGTCGTCGCTGTCCACAAACCCGATCCATTTTCCCTTTGCCATACTGATTCCAAGGTTTCGCGCGCTGGAAGAACCGCCGTTCGGCTTATGGAAAACCCGGATTCTGTCATCTTTTTCGGCAAGCAGGTCACACAGCTTTCCGGTTCCGTCCGTTGATCCGTCATCCACCAGCAGGATCTCAAGATTTTTCCAGGTCTGTCCACAGATGCTGTTGACGCATCGCTCCAGGCAGTCCAGGATATTGTAGACCGGCACGATCACGCTGATCAGGCAGTTTTGTTCTGTTTTATTCTCCATCCAATGTTCCCTCATTATAGCTCCAGTGCGCGGAAAGCTTCGGCGCGGCAGAGAGCGGTCCATCCTCCCACTCCGGCAGCTTTCCGGCTTTCCAGCCTTCATAAAATTCCAGGCAGCGCTGCGCCGCACATTCTGCATTCCATTTTTCTGTAATCGTCCGGTATGCCTCTTTTCCAAGCACTGTGATCTGCTCCGGCTGCGCGCACAGCTCCAATACCGTCCGCTCAAAGGCTTCATAAGAGCCGTCCGGGTAGCTTTTGCCGTTTACGCCGTCCTCAATCAAAAACGGAACCGCGCCGATCTGACGGTTTGCCACCACACAACAGCCACTGTTCATCGCCTCACTGACTACTGCACCCCAGCCTTCCAGATAGTTGCTTGTAAACACATGCAGCTGGCAGCGTTTCATCAGGCTTCGAACCTCCTGCGGCTTTAAAAATCCATGAAAAACGATTTTCTCTGCCACTCCGAGCGCTGCTGCTTCCTGCTTCAGCGCCTCTTCCATCGGACCGCCTCCCGCAAAGTGTAGCTCAAACGAATACCCCTGTTCCTTTAATTTTCCAGCCAACTTCACTGCAAACTCCGGGTGCTTTAACGAAATCATCCGTCCCGCCCAGACGATTTGCAGTTTATCCGTATTCTTTTTGGCAAACAATTCCTCCTGCGGACAGCGCAGCGTCTCCGGAAAATAGCCGAATTTCAGCTTTTTCCCGGGATAAGCCCCGATCAGTGAAAAATCCGACGCCACATACGCGCCGCAGCACAAAAGCCACACCGGCTGGTTTCGAAACCGGATATGTTCTTTATATTTTGCAAGCAGCCCCTTCGGAGAGATCGCTTTCCACTGCCCCTCGCGGTAAATCCGCTCGCTCACCCGAAACGTCAGCTTTCCCGAGGAAAGCCGCGGTAAAACCAGATCCAGCCGCTTCGTCCAGCCTGCAAACACCAGATCCGCTTCCTCGATCAGCTTCCGGCAGCGTTCTTCCTCCCGATCCGCCCAAACAACATATGGCAGAGTCGCTGCATCCAGTCCCCAGCCCATCGCAATCCGTTCTTCTTCCATCGGCTCGGTCTGGATGAAATGGTAATCGTCCCCCAGTTGTTCATACAGTGCGTTGGAAAACGGAATCTGATGATGATTGATATAATTGGAAATAAAAACAGCCTTCACGTTTTCCTCCATTCCCGCCTTCCTGCTCCGGTCAGCAGCTTCGTTCATTCGATGCTTTGATAAATTTCTATCAGTTTTTGATAATTGTTTTCACCGTTGTAAAGCTTCGCCGCAGTCTCCCGTTCCGAAGCCGACAACTCCTTTGCCAGCTGTTTATCTGTCAGAATCCGGCTGACGCACGCAGCAAGCTCGTGTATGTTTCCTTTTTCAAACAACAGACCACTTACGCCGTCTTTTACAACATCCGGGATTCCGCCGGTTCTGCTCGCCGCCACGGGCACGCCAAGAAGCTGCCCTTCTGCCACGGAATTCGGGGAATTTTCCACCGCAGACGGACACACAAATATCTGCGCGGACAAATATTCCCGCTTCATCTCCTCCGCGGAAAGATTTCCCAGCACACGCACTTTTCCTTCGAGGCGATTCTTCAAAATCAGCCTGCGCAGATATTTTCCATATGCCGAAATCTTGATTCTGCTCTTTATTCCGTTTACGCCGAGCACGCTGATGCCCGCCACCTTGATATACGCCTCGGGACAGTTTTGCAGGATTTCCTGCATCGCCTGCAATAGATAGTGAAAGCCCTTTAACGGGTAATCTCCCTGACTGATAAAGATTTCTCCGGGCACAGTTTTTTCGATCTCCCAGCATCCGCTGTAGAACTGTGGGCGCATTGTCTCGTTCATGGTATGATAAACAAGGGATGGATTTATCTCCAAACTGATCGTTTTATCGAATGTTGTCCGTCCCGTTACATGTCCGACTGACAACAGGAGTTTTTTCTCGTTTTCCGCGCGCTGATAAAACTTTTCCTGCTGCTGCCGGATGCTGTCCTTTTTTAAAATATCTCGCAGTGTCCTGCTGTTCTGTACATTTTCCGGGAGATCTGCCATGTAGTTGTCCGCACAGGAAATACAAAGTCCCTGCAAGCCCACAAGCGTCCGCTCCGGTCTGTGAAATACTTTCGCACAGGCATAGCCATGGGGGAACTCCGTCCCGAAGATATGCACCAGATCCGGCTGAAAGTCCTCTAAAATCTGCAAAAAACGCGCTTCCATCGCGCTGTCATAGTGCTCCGGGTGCTCCAAATCCTCTGCAAAGCCATAGCAGGCGACTTCTTTTTTATAGCTGCCAAGCTGCAGACGCTGCGATAGCTCCTCCCTGCCCGGTGCAACCGGAAATGCGATGCCGAGCGTCAGTGCAGCCGCAGTTTCGGCTCCCTGCTGCCGTCCGCCGGGCGATGCAGCGCTGTCTGTCACGTCCGCTGTGCTCAGCTCTGCGTCGTTCTCTGTCTCCAGATACCGCCCCAGTATCCCGGACAGCCAGCCCTCCCGCACGCTATACTCCTGCGAAAGCGCCTGCGCGATTACCGGGAGCATGATATTACATACCCATAACACTCTCATTTCCGATTCTCCCCCGGTTCGTCCTTATGACCGCACCTTCCGTAAATTTTCGCCTTGATCCCGTTGTACCACTCGGAATATTTTTCGTCCTCTGCAAGCTTTGTCCGAAGCGGTGCCAGCGTCAGAAGCATCAGCAGCTTATAACGCAGCGCCTTGTCGCGTCCGAGATAGCGTTTCGTGATTTCGGCATGCTCTTTTTCGGAAATCCGACGGTTCTCCCTTGTCTCGGAAAAGCCCCCGCCCTCGTAATCCGCAACAATCATCTCCACATAAACCGCTTCCGCTTTCCGATCGTAAATACAGTACAGGAAATGCTCGTAATCTGCGCGGACACGGTATTTTACGTCATAACCACGCTCTGCAAACAGACGGACGTCGTAAAAGCAAACCTGATGACAGGGCACATTTCTGTAACAGGTAAAATCATTGACCTCCGGTGCAGAATAGATCACACTGCCCCACGCCTCATGATATTGATTTCCATAAAAAATCCGCTCTTTTTCCTTATGTCCCAGGCTTTCCTCGTCGGCTCCTCTGCTGCGCTTACGCTCCATCACAGCTGCAAGCCGTTCCAGCACCATATCGTCGTGTAAAAGATCCCCGCAATTTAAAAACTGGACAAACTGGCCGGTCACATAGGACATCGCCTGATTCATCGCGTCATAAATCCCACTGTCCGGTCTTGTATAAACCCGGATTCTGCTGTCCGCCGGAAGTTGTTCCAGGGAGCCGTCCGTCGAACCGCCGTCCTTTACCACAATTTCATAATTTCCGTATTTCTGGTTCAATACGCTCTGCACCGTCTTCAACAGCTTTTCGCCGGGGTTTAAGCATACTACCACAATGCTAAAAGAAATCTGCGCCATTGATCCACTCCTTATCCGTAAAAATCCAGGTCTTATAGGGAAGCACGCGCATCCCGCTTCCGGATGCCGTTTTTAAAAACCACAAAAAATACCCCAGACATACGATCCCCACAAGTGCTGTTAAAATATTTTTCCGCTTCCGGTTCTCCACGCAGCCAAGCAGTCCCGGAATGAGCAGCAGTTGCGGCGTAATCATATAATAGGACATTCTCGATACCAGTGGCAAAAACGAACCGCAGGTATAAAACAGCAGTCCGAAAAAATTTAATTTCAGGCAGAAACGGTTCTGCTCCTTTTCCATTCCACACCTGCCAACCTCTGCCGCCAGCATAAAAACGAGCACGCACCGGAGGATTCCGGACGCATTCGCTTTCAGACCGATATCCTGTGACAGATATACGGTGTCCCTGTATGTAGGATACCACGTCAGCGCCAGATTTAAAAGCGGACGCTGGAAAACAAAACCGATCCCTCCGATCACAGTCAGCGCCGGCGCAATCCATTTTTTCCACGGAAGCACAGCCAGCAAATACAGCGGAAGCACCATCAGAACAGATTTATGAAACAGCGCCGCAATGCCAATCCAGATCACGAAACAGCCATACTGCCTGCGCAGTACAAACCGGATTCCATACAGTGCTGCCGCAAGTGCCAGATAATAACGCACCGTCGTAAATGTCCGAAAATATACGCCCAGCAGCATGAACATCGCGAAGCTCTGCCAGAAGCAGTCACTCTGCTCATACAGCGCCTTTAAAAACAAAAAAGCTGTAACCGCACCGAACACCGCGAATACCAGCAGATAATTTTCATACCCGGAAATCGTATAAATCAGCCATACCACGAAATTGAATCCTGCTTCTGTCACCACATACGCCTGATCGGTTCCCGCCCAGATTTCGTGGAAATTCTCGACATATTTGCCGTAATCGTTACCGACCTCCAGACGCAGCGCACTCACGCCCGCCAGAATCAGGAAAATAGCCGTGAGACACACGATGTCGAAGGCGCGACGTCGGGAAACGCCCACCGAAAACAAGCCGCCGCCGGATGATGAGATGCCGCAGGCGTGCCTGCCATTCCCGGATGCCACACTCTCGGCGGCTTGTCCAGCGCACAGCCCAGCACTGCCTGCCTCTTGCCCCGTGCGCGTCCAGACCGCGTCCATCACCCCCGCGAGGGCAATCGTAACCGCTGTAATCAGAAAATAAAATACCATTTACAGCCCTCCCTTTGCGTCGCGGATTCCGGACAGAAGCGCTTTTTTCGCCTCATCAAAGGTCAGCCCCTCCGGGCAGCTCTCAGAATTCATATTGGATTTATTTTTCAGCAGAAACCGAAATCCCATCACCGCCGCCAGCTTTCCATACAGCACATGATACAAAACGCCCCTGTCGTGAAAAAATTTGCGGTCAAAGCCGAAAAACCAGGTTGACGGTCTGGGCTGTTCTTCTCCGATTTCGACCGGAATGCTGTAGACTTTCAGCCCGGCTTTCAGGCAGTCGTGGATAAACAAGCTATCCTCTCCGTTTGCATATTTCGCGCCGCCGCCGAACAACAAAGAATAGGTTAGATTCTTTTCGTGCATCTTCGCCGTGCGCAGTGCAAAGCTGTATGCCGGATAACGACCGCAGTTATACCACCTCACCCGCTTATAAAACGAATTCCAGTAGGTAAAGCGGCTCTCCTGCACGCGCACATTGAATAGCAGCATGTCCGCCTCCGGATGCTGCTCAAACCCTTCGATAATCCGCTCAACTGCACCATCGTCATAAACGATATCTTCATCAGAAAAGAGGCACAGGTCGGCGTCCGCACGCAGAAGCGCGTTGTTGCGCGACAGCCCGACACCCCGCTCCGCCAGATGATAGCAGCGGATCTGATGACCGTCCTGCGTCCATTCCTCGTAACGGTTTTCGTTACACTGATTGATGAGAATTGTATCCGCCTGCAGATTCATTTTCTCTGCCAGCGACTTGACCTCCTGATTCAGGGAGGAAACCAGAATCTGCAGTTTCATGAGCTGTCTCCTTTGTTTCTTGTAATCCTGCGCCAGTTCACCCGCGCCATTCGTAGCAGTCTGTAGGCAAATTCTCATGCGAGCATGGAATCTGCCTACAGGCTTCCACGAGTGAACTGGCAGCCTACATTCTGTAGTAAGCGTGCAAAAACCGTGCGTCCGCGTCCGTGAGGATCACGCCCACAACCGCGATCTCCCGCTGAGCAAGCAGATCGAGGGCAAGTCCGAGTTTTTTAATACAGGGTGTGTTCCAGCGAACCAAAAGGATAAGCGGAATTTTTTCTTCTTCTCCAAGCCCCATCGTCCCGGAAAGCACCGTGTCCAGCGAAATTTCCTGAAAAGCGGTCTGAGACGCTTTGGCTCTCAGCTGCGCATCCAGAAGCGCACCGAACTGTTCATCTGGCTTTGCCGTTCGGTAGCCGAGAACCGGAATTGCGCAGCGTTTTTCCACGTCTGAGCTGAGCAAAGCGGAATCGTCCAGAACATACCAGACTGCCACGCCCAGGATTCCGGCAAGCAGTCCGAGCACCAGACCGAGCACCGCCGCATTTTTCACTTTATTTTCCGGAAGCACCGCCTGTGCGGGAACGGTTTTCCACACTTCAATTGTCGTCAGACCGCGCCCCTGCATCGTCTGCCCAAATGCCGTCATGGCGCGGTTATAAGCCGCCGCAATCCGGTCGGAAAGTGCTGCGTCCTCTGTCGTAAAGTACGCCGTCAGAAATTCCGGGTCCGACGCGATTTCTGTGCTGATCGAAGCCTCAATCACGGATCGTTCCACGTCCGGCAGCTGCAAAAGCACCGTATCCATCACGCGGTCGGAGCGCATCATATCCCCCCAGGTATAGGCGTTATATTCGTTGATAAATTCTTTTAAAACCTCGTCATCCTCGTCGATGTCATAGACGATCGAATATAAAACCTCCGACCGATACTGCTTCGGCCCCATCGTCAGCTGCCGCACACCAAGATAAATCCCCGCAGCAAAAACAGCGCCAGCCAAAGCTGCCGCCAGACAGATCCATATTTTATGAATACAACAGAGGGCAAAGCGTTTTTCGTCCATGCCCTCTTTCCAAAATGCTTCATCTCTTTTCAGAGGCATTATTTTTCTTCCTCCTGCACCTGTTTTTTCATGGCGGTCACCTGCTTCTCGTCCACGCCCTCCGTGCTGTCGGGCGTAAACAGGATTTTCAATGTCAGAAGCATCAACTTCAAGTCCAGCCATACGGAATAATTCTCAATATAAAACAGATCCAGCTTCAGCTTGTCATACGGCGTTGTATTGTACTTTCCGTATACCTGCGCATATCCCGCAAGCCCGGCCTTCACTCTGGTACGGTATGCGAACTCCGGCATTTCTTCTATATATTCACGGATGATCTGCGGCCGCTCCGGTCTGGGACCGATAAAGGACATCTCGCCCTTTAAAATGTTGAACAGCTGCGGCAGCTCGTCGATACGAACCGCGCGGATAAATTTGCCCACCGGCGTAATCCGGGAATCGTTTTTGGCGGCAAGCCTCGCCACACCGTCCTTTTCTGCATCCACGCGCATGCTGCGGAATTTCAGAATATAAAATTCCTTCGCATCCTTCGTGCAGCGGATCTGCTTGTACAGCACAGGACCTTTATCATACAGCTTGATCACCACCGCCGTAATCAGCATGATCGGCGATGTCACAACAATCAGGATCAGCGAACATACCACATCGATAAACCGTTTTGCAATTCTCTGTTCTACGCTCAGCGCATATTCCCTCGTCAGCAGAATCGGCGTATCAAACAGGTGCAGCTGCTCGCTTCCCTTTACCAGCACATCCGGAATCTTCGGCATCATATAAACGCGGATCGAATGGCTATAGCAATATTTGAGCAGCACGTTTCTGTCCATCGTATGAATATCCCAGAGAACGACCGCATCATACTTTCCGACCTCGCGGATCACCGCATCGTACCCCTCTTTGATATTCATGCACTTTGCAACATGATATTTATCCTTCCGTCCTGCAAATTTCCCAAGGATATCCTCTACCGGGCGCTCACCGTGCACCAAAAGCAGCTCCCGCGGAGGAAACGCGCGACGGTAAATCAGATTGCACAGCCAGCCCCACAGCCCTGCAAACACCAGCTGATACAGCATCATCGACACCATATGCGCCCCGCCGATGATAAACCAGCCGTACATCAGGGACAGCTGTGCATAGCTGATTACATTGACGCACAGAAGAGAAAACAGCTGAGACAGGAAAATATCCAGCGGCTTCAGATAGCCGATTTTAAGTGCTCCATAAGTATTGGAAAAGAAAAAGAGCAATATGAAATACAGTGCAACAATCAGCAAATGACCGTTTACATTAAAACGGTTATGCGTTTTCCATGCAATATGATGATAATAATAGGCGAACCAGTCGTGCGCATAAAAAGCAGTCAGCACGCACAGTCCAATCAGCCCAAGCGCCAGAATAATCAGCCGCTTGACAGAATCGTTTTTCTTCATCTTCCGTTCTCCCGCTATATTCTTCTCCACACAGCGCGCACCGCCCACATACAAAAATATGCTGCGCTTGCGATCACCGACATTTTTTCCTGTTTCCGGTAAAGTCCCCAGATTCTTGTAATTGCCCGGAGCTTGTTCGAGGAAAGGGATTTTTCCGGTCTTCTGTAGATCACCAAATTTTCCTTTAACCCGTAAGCGACGTGTCCGTTTCTTAAAATCTGCCACCACATCGCCGTGTCCTCGCTCGGCACGTCCGGCATCTGCAAAAGCGCCTTGTCAATTTTTTCACAGTCAAACAGCACCGTGCTCGTAAAAATGACCGTCCGGCTGAGCGCTTTCTGATAAGTCAACTGATCGGGAACCCGCACGATTTTGCCGGTTCCAACCGCATGCTCGTCTCCAAATTCATACGAGCAAAATACAAAGGCTGCGTCTTTTTCCCGCAAAAAAACCATTTCCCGTTCCAGCTTGTCCATCCGCCAGATATCGTCCGCATCCATAAATGCGAGATAACGTCCATTTGCATGTGCTGTCCCGAAATTTCTTGCATTTGCCGCGCCCTTTACCCCGTCCGTCTGGGAAAGAAGCCGAATTCGCGCGTCTTTTCTGCAGATTTCTGACACAAGACCTGCGCTCCCGTCCGTAGAATGATCGTCTACCACCAGCAGCTCCCAGTCCGTCCATGTCTGGCGGCGAACCGATTCCAGCGCTTCCTCCAGATACGCCTGGGCGTTAAAAACCGGCATCACAATGCTGATCAGGTTCTCATAATTCATTACAGTTCTTCCTTTACCAGATAAATCGGACGCTTTTTCACTTCCAGATAGGTCTTGGACAGATACTGTCCCACGATTCCCAGGCAGAAAAGCTGCACGCCGGAAACCAACAGAATAATACATACCATCGACGGCCAGCCGGGCGTCGGATCATGGTAAATCAGGTTTTTGATAATCAGGGCAATGATCGCCACAAATGCTATAATGCAGAACACAACGCCCATGATAGACGAAATTGCCAGCGGCACTGTTGAAAATGCGGTAATTCCATCCAGCGAATACAAAAACAGCTTCCAGAAGCTCCATTTTGTCTCGCCGTGGGTGCGTTCCACGTTTTCATACTCCAGCCACTTCGTCTCATAGCCGACCCAGCCGAAAATTCCTTTCGTAAAACGGTTATATTCGCACATCGAAAGAATCGAATCCACAACCTGTCTCGTCATCAGGCGATAGTCGCGTGCGCCGTCCACGATCTCCGTTTTGGAAATTTTATTCATGATGCGGTAAAACATCCTTGCAAAAAACGACCGGATCGGAGGTTCGCCTTTTCGGGTCACACGTCTTGTCGCCACACTGTCGTAGCCCTGCTTAATGTAGGAAAACATCTCCGGTAAAAGTGACGGAGGATCCTGCAGATCAGCGTCCATCATCACGACATAGTCCCCCTTTGCTTTCTGGAAGCCCGCATAAATTCCTGCTTCCTTGCCAAAGTTGCGGGAAAAGGACACCAGATGCACCCGTTCATCCTTTTCGTGAAGCTTCCGAACCTCCGCTGCGGTATTGTCCTTGGAACCATCATCAATATAAATAATTTCCAGCTCCAGTTTTTCCTGCTCCAAAAAAGCGGAATTTTTCATCATTTCCTCATAAAAAATCGGAACGTTTTCCTCTTCATTATAGCAAGGTACGATTACGCTCAGTAACATGTTTTCCTCTCATTCCTGCGCACGCTTTTTGCGCATGCCGAGTTTGTGTCAAGCGCACGCAGACACAAATCTCGTGATTGAAAAATTTTATTTTTCAATTTTCTCTCCTGTAGTTGCGTCCATTCTTATCTTGTCCGCAATTCTCGCTATGTATTCGCTGTTTGTCGGCCTCGGCGCGCCCGTCTCCCGGCTGAACCCGAACAGATCCTCAAACACCTCCGGATTGCCCCGTTCCCAGGACACCTCCACCGCGTTTCGGATCGCGCGTTCCACCCGCTGAAGCGTTGTTTTGTAACGCCTTGCGATCACCGGATATAACAGCTTCGTCACGCTGCCAACCAGTTCCATATCCGAGACAGCCAGCAAAACCGCCTCCCTCAGATAATAATATCCCCTCAAATGCGCCGGAATCCCAAGTTCCAGCATAAACGCCGATATCTCCCGCTCCGTTTCGAGTGTTTCTTTCCATTCTGCAGCCATTTCTGATTCCTCCTCTGAGTCTTTTTTCCGCACCAACAGTGTGACCGCACTGTGAACATTCTGCCGCTGCTTTCTACTTTATTCTAACACTCAGATTTTGGAAACCAAACGGAAAACGGTCGTGATATTTCGCGTTTTTTCGCCGTTTAAAGCCGTTCCGTCCTGCCTTCTTTTTCCAGCGTCTCAACGACTTCCTTGACGCGCTGTGCCTGATCGACAGGGCAGACCAGAATCGAATCCCTGCCCTCTACGATGACCAGGTTTTCAACGCCGACTGCGGCGATCAGCTTTTTACCGCCGTATACAACGCAGTTTTTCGCGTCCAGAAGCAGCGTATCGCCGGAGCTGATGTTACCGGCAGCATCCCGGGTGCGCACTGCATCCAGCGTATCCCAGCTGCCAACGTCGTTCCAGCCGAAATCTCCTTCCAGCATCAGAACACCCTTTGCGCGCTCCATAATGCCGTAATCCACGGAAATCTTCGGGATGGTCGGATAAACCTCATGCAGAACCTCCTGCTCTTTTTCTGTGCCGAGCGCTGCCCCGATCTGTTTCAGACAGGCGTACACATCCGGCAGAAGTTCTTCGAAATAGTGAAGAATCGTGGAGGCTTTCCAGACAAACATGCCGCTGTTCCACGCATAACTGCCGGATGCCAGATAGCTTTTCGCCGTTTCCAAATCCGGTTTTTCCACAAATTCTTCTACCTTACGCCATACTTTTCCAGCCTCTTCCACGCTGCGGATATAACCATAGCCGGTCGAGGGAAACGTCGGATGAATCCCGATCGTCACAAGTGCGTCCGTCTCTTCCACTGCACGAACCGCTTCTTTCATCACGCGGGTGTATTCCGCCTCATCACGGATATAAGCGTCCGCCGCAAAAATGCACATCACGCCGTCACCGTATTTATGCAGAATTTCCATTGCCGCATAACCGATACACGCTGCTGTATTGCGCGCCGCAGGCTCTGCCAGAATATGATCTGCCGCAATTCTGCCTGCTGTGCGCTCCTTCATCATCTTTGCCTGTGTCTCATTGGTCACAATAAAAATGTCCTTCTGATCCATCAGGTCATGCTGTCTGTCGATCGTCTCGTTAACCAGAATATCTTTGCCGGACAGGTTTAAAAACTGTTTCGGCTCTGCCTTTGTACTCAGCGGCCAGAAACGGGTTCCGCCCCCGCCTGCCATAATTACGCCATAGGTTTTCATGTTGTATTTCCTTTCTGAAGTGCTGCGCTTCCGTCAGCCCATTCCATGCATTTTTACAAATCCTTTTCGGCTTTTTCCGGATCGCTTCTATTTTGCCGGATCATTTCGACTTTTTGCGGAAGCCGTCCCGAATCGAGTTGCCCCGCAGCTCGATATCCTGTACGATTGGGGATGACGGGAATTTGTTATACCCGATCTGCCCTCTGTCCGTCGGCACATAGATCGTCACACCATCCACCTCGTACATCTCTGCAGATCCATCTACATAATCCTGCTGCCACAGATAATACGGCTCATATGCCAGCTCCCGAACCATCTGTATCAGATTATACCCCTTATAGGTAAAAAATGCTACCAGCAATCCCACAAATGCCCAATATCCGGCATTTTTCAACCATTTACGCCCATTGTGTCCCTGTTCTGAACCAGCCAGCTTTTCCGCCGCCATACAATACAGGCTTCCAAACACCGTCAGCGGCAAAAACAACACATAAAAATATCCGTACCGCACCAGCGGCGCCCCGAGCTGCCAGAAGAAAAAACCGACCACTGCACACAGCTGAAGCAGGGAAAAACACAAGGGCGTAAGATGTGCGACTCGGCGGGCGGGCAAGGGTACGCCGGTTTCCCGTTCAGACACAGCGCTGCCCGCATGGAGCGTGACTGTTACCCGGTCTGCTTTGGACGTGTGCGTACCATTATCCACGGACGCAGCGCCGCCCGCACGAGATGCAACCGTCACCCGGTCTGCTCTGACTGCGCGCGCAGCTCCGAGCACCGCCAGCACTGCACTCACCGGGATCGCTGCCCAGCCTGCCAGCACCAGAAGCTTATCGAATCCAGCCTGCGCTGCAAACCAGTTCGGCAGCCACTGCTTCAACGGCTGATCCAGCTGATAAACATTGTAAATCTCCCGCGCATACGCCTGGATTTCCTTTGCGTCGCTGTCCGCATAGCCTTTGGAAATTTTCCAGTCTACCGGAAACCAGTCCAAAAACGTAAACGGATAAAACAACCAGCCAGAAATCAGCACATTCCGTGCCAGATACGGAAATGCAATCAGAAGTCCCAGCGCGATATAGCCTGCAATCTGCAGCCATTTTTTCTGCCTAAGCAGCAACACCGCCGGATACAGAACCAGAAGCAAAATTACCGCTGTGGACAGCTTCACCGTCGCCGCATACACCAGATACAGACTCAGCAGCGCGTAAGGCACGGTTTGCTTTTCCCCGATGGGACAGTCCCTTTCCTGCTCCCACAGTTCCACCCAGGTCATTATTACCCAGAATAAAACCAACATTGCAAAATAATCGGACGCCGGGGAAACCATCTCCCGGAACACTGCTATCAGATAAAAGATCCCGCCGATAGATAAAAAATCCGATATTCGCACTTTTTTTCGTTTCCAAAATGCCATAAGCCCTGCCGCGCATTTACACGCGCACAGCAGCGCAAAAAATCCAGCCACGCAGTGCATCGGCCGTCCGATCAGCCACGTCTCGCTAAAGAAGGCGCTGAGTGCAAAGGAAGCGCTGTTGTAACCGAACCGGCTGTGCAGATTCGCAAGCCCCGGCACAACGCCGTACTCTTCGATCCATCGAATTGCCTGTGCATGATACAGTCCCGTATCGTAGTGCATATAGCCCCTCGACGAGCCGTATGCAAATAAAAGCGTCAAACCGGCATACAGCAGCCAGACGGCTTTGTTTTTTTTGCGCCAAAGGCTTTTTGAGTTTTCAAGCCCTTCGTCGCTTCTTTCCGTTTTTTTCTGACATGCCTGTGTTTTCGAAATTTTGAAAAAATCCGCCAAATCCCGACGCAGCAGCATTCCGCCGATGACCGCAGCAAAAACGGCAATCAGGCTTGCCCAGAAGCCAACGCCGGCAAACAGGCTGAAATACTCTGCATACACATTCAATACGAGCAGACCCGCCATCATATAGGTTACTGCGCTATGAATCTGACAACCGCCCTTTTTTCGAAACGGTGCAAGACACGCAAAGCCCATCAGAAACGACAACGTCGCCATATACGCCCATTCCATTAAAATCATTATCATAATTTTGATACCCCTGTCTGATGCATTAAATGTACCATTGCCCCCATTTCATGTCAAGGAAATGGATGTGCTCCATTTTCCGGGTAATTTTCTTGCTTTTTTCCCTCACTGACACTAAACTGAATCCATATACAGATCAAAATCATTCATTGCTTTCCAGGAGGACTCCCATCTTATGACAAATATAATTTCATTCCAGAAGCCCGGTATCACTCGGATTACTGCAGCGTTTTTTGCAGCCTTTGCACTATGCGATATCGGTTCCATCCATCCGGCAGATATTTTTTCTGTCCTGATCTTTGCAGGCATGCTCCTCCTTTTTTCTCCAACGCTGACGCAAAGGCTGACGAATATCGGAGCAGCTTCTTCTGTGCTTCCGCGCCATTTTTATCCAATATGCAGACTTCTCGCAGTTCTCTACACCTTATTTTATGCAGCAGCAAAGCATGCTGAACTGTCCGGCAGCTTTGACAGCTGCATATTCAGACTTGCATTCCTGGCGGCTGCGGTTATCGGTCTGTATTTTATATTCTTCCGATTCTGTGAACTGTCCATGCTGTTTCTTGCATCCAGACAGCAGCGGCGTTTTGCCCAAAACACTTTGCAGCAGCCTGATGGTGCGTGTCCTGTACCCCCAGCCATATCTGCAGTGCATGCCCTGTCCCGCAAACAGAAGCTGCTCTGTTACTTCGGTCTGCTCTTCTGCTGGCTGTTCTGGTTTCTGTACCAGTTTCCCGGTGTTCTGACCCCGGACAGCATCAGCCAGTTTTCCCAGGCTACCGGCCTGATCCCGTTCAGTAACCACCACCCGATCCTGCACACGCTTTTGTTCTCCCTGTTTTACCATATCGGATTTTTTCTGACCGGAAGCATAAACACCGGAATCGCCTGTTATGTATTGTTCCAGATGTGCACTATGGCCGCTATTGAAACCTATACGCTATCCCTCCTCGCAAGATCAGGCGCTTCACGCCTCTGGCTGATTCTGTCTTTTTGTTTCTGGGGGCTCGTTCCATTTCACGCAATTTTTGCCGTAACCGTCTGGAAAGATATTCTTTTTTCCGGATTTATGCTGTTATATCTTTGCTTTTTATATGAACTGCTCTGCAACCCGGATAACCGTCCGGGCATTTGGGCAGGGCTTTCCCTTTCCGGCTTTTTCGTCTGCACCCTGCGTTCAAACGGGCTTTATATCTTCCTGTTCACCCTCCCGTTTGTTCTGTTCGCATTTCGCCGGACATGGAAAAAAATGTTTGCCGTGCAGGTCGGCATACTACTTTTATCCCTGATCATCACCGGCCCTGTATACACTGCCTGTCATGTTGAGCGCGCTTCCTTTACAGAATCCCTCTCCATTCCTCTGCAGCAGATTGCCTGTGTCGTTTCTAACGGTCGACAGCTGAGCGCAGAGCAGGAAATGCTCATCGATGATGTAGTCGATACTTCCCTGATTCCGGAGTATTACAATCCGGTGATCTCCGATCCCATCAAGGCACTCGTCTCCTACAACCATGCCGATGCGATCATCCGGAATCCTTCAAAATATTTCACCCTCTGGATTCAGCTCGGTATTTCTTACCCGGGCGACTATCTCCAGGCCTTTATCGATCAGACAAAAGGATACTGGTTCCCCGCCCCGGCTGCTTTACGCACGAATGAAGGGATTTCTCCGAACGAAATCGGACTTTCCTGGCCGCATCTTCTGCGGGGTCAGTTTCCGGTCAAAATCAGTGAAATTCTTTTAAAGCTTCCTGATATGCTTCCGGTTTACGGTATTTTGTGGAGCATCGGCGCGTACTTCTGGGCTGTCCTGTATTTTGCCGCATATCAGTTTTTATACGGACAGCGGCGGTTTCTCGTGCTCTTTGTACCGTTTATCGGAACTGTACTTACCCTGCTTCTGGCAACTCCTGTTGCCTCCGATCTGCGCTACGCTTATCCGCTCATCCTTGCCGCGCCGTTTTTCATTGCGCTGCCGTATTGCCGTCTTCAAACCTCCCGTCTGCAAAAATGAGATGGGAAACGTTGTAAAACTGACAAAAAAAGTGTAAAATAAAAAATCAGGGGATGGCATTTTGCCTAATTTAGTTTCCAAAGAGAAAGAGGTATTTTATGGACTTTTTTAACGCACTGATTCACAACACGGTTTTTATGTCCGCAGTTACGGGGTGGTTCGCTGCACAGGTCATCAAAACAGTGATTTATACCTGTATCACCAAAAGCTTTGATCCGGAACGTTTAGTCGGAAGCGGCGGCATGCCCAGCTCCCATTCCGCCACTGTCTGCGCACTCGCAACCGCTGCCGGAATGCAATACGGCGGCAGCAGCTTTGAATTCGCCATTGCCGCTATTGTAGCGATTATCGTTATGTATGACGCCAGAGGGGTGCGCCGGGAAACCGGTCTCCAGGCACAGGTCATCAATGAAATGATGGAATTCTGGGAAAAGATGGGGCAGCCGATCTCCTACGAAGAAAAGCTCAAGGAATTCGTCGGCCATACCCCTTTACAAGTGTTTGTCGGCGCGCTGCTCGGCATCCTGATCGCCGTATTGTACGGCCTGTTCCTCGGTTAAATCTTTATCTGCTTGCGCCTTCCTGCAGACAACTTTCGTGTCTGTAGGAAGGCGCATCTGCGTTATAACGTTTTTTCCCGTAAAAATCTGCCCTCCTGACACAGAATTTTCACAGTTATTCTGTATAGTGATAACTAAGAAATTTGATGGAGGACATAAAATGAGCCAACAAAAAGTAGACCGTTATAAACAGGAAAAAGCGCATCGCAAAGAACGTCTGGAGAAGGAAAAGAAACGAAAAAAGCTCCTTCGCATCTGCAGTTATTTCGTACTTGCAGTAATCGTACTTGCGATTGCTTTTGCAATTTACCGCCACTATACTCCCAAGACAGAGACGCCGGCAGAAACAGAAACCACTGTCGAAAGCGTAATCGAAACAACTACAGCTGAAGAAAGCGCTACTGGAGAAGGCACTGTAGAAGAAAGTACCGCAGTTGAAACAGAGGACACAGATACGGAAAGCACCTCTGAAGAAACCGCTGATATAGAAAGCGCTGTAGAAGAAACAGATGCGGCTGGCACGGAAAGCACTGCAGCTAATGGGGAAGCAGCCCAGGCGGAAAGCGCTGCTGAGTAAAACGATTATCATGAAAAAACTCCTATTTCCGGTGACAAATGGAGAATGATTCCTTCTTCATTTGCCACCGGAACGGGAGTCTTTTTATTCCTGATAATAGCATGCTCACAGAGCATGCATTACTTTCTTGCTATCAAATACAGGTCACAATACAGCAGCTCTCTGACCTTTTCCATCTTCACATCACCGCCCATTCCATCTGCAACGGCCTGCAGCGCCTCCTCAGTCTGCTCCATTCTGGAAACATATACAAGCACCTGATCCGCCTGCCGGATTGTATCATCCTCCACAGTCGAAACATCTGCAAGGCTCGCAAAATAAATTTCATCATACTGCATCAGCTCCAGTGAATCGTCCCAGATCATCCAGGTCAGGTTGGGATTATAAAAATAAACGACCGGTTTCTCTTTATGCTCCTGCGCAAATACGATGTTTTTTGTGTCCTCTTCATAAAGAAACAGCACCTTTCCATCCGCCAGCCCTCGAATCTGTCCTGTTGCCAGCACCAGAAATACCGCCAGAAGCACATAGCCGGCTGCTTTATCGTGCACGGACCGTTTTTCCGGAGCAGATGTATCTCTGGTATCGCTGATTTTCCCCGCAGCGCTTTTTACAGCAGTCCCTTTTCTCATAGTCAACACGAAAAGCTTCTGTCCGAGCAGTACAAATATAACCATCATCAGCAGCAAAATCAGCCCGTAGACCGGAATCTGATATCGGTTCGCTTCCTCCGCCGTCAGGAGCGCTGTTTTGGTCACGACAAGGAAATAACCGAGTACTGCTGCCGCCGGAATCCAGAAAACACGCCGTGCTTCCCAGAATGATTCGCGGAAAGCGTCAGCCTGCCGGTTCGAATTTTCCTGCGCGGCTGCGTACTCTTCTGTCTGTTGCCCGGATTTCTGCGCAGTCGCAGCGACAGCTTTCCGTCCGGCTTTCATCCGTCCAATTCCCCAGACCGTCAGCGCCATCAGGACAAGCAGCAGAACAAATCCGTACAGCATCGACCCGAAGGCATATTCATTGAGCAGTCCTGCGAAGAACCGGAATCTTCCAAGCGTATTGCCAAGGTCGAAGAACGCACCCATCGCTTCCGTCCCCCGGTATCCCCGAAAAATATGGCTCAGACACGCCGGATAGCTGACTACGGCAAGTACCATCGCTCCGATCACAGCAGTCGCATAAATGAGGCAGTCTTTCCATTTCTGCCCCCAGCTTTTCTGCTCTGCACGTTCCAACAGCAGATACAGCTCCATCGCCGCTGCCAGGAAAAACAGATAAACAGCAAAATAGTAATGCGTCAGAAAACCAAGATAAACAACCGCCATCAGCGGCAGATAAAAGGAAAACCCGCGTTTTCTCTCCTGCAGGCTTTTTACATGCAGCCAGGTCACGAGCAAAATCCACAGAGCCAGAAGCATATACATTCGAACCAGCATAACGCCGGAATAAACCGCCGGGTTAAAACCATACAGGAGGCACACTCCGAAAATCATCACTCGCGTAATACGCTCCGGAACGTCCGCCGCCGTTACACAGGTCTGCGCTTTCTCACCAGGCGCAGCCGCGCTCCTCAGCGCACCCATCACAATCCGCCGCGTCAGCTTCGCCAGCACACTCCAGCTCAGAACGAAAAGCACTATATTCAGTCCAATTCCTGACCATTTGCTGAACCTTCCGGGAAACAGCGAGCATACCGTATGCAGCAGCAGATAGTAAAACGGCGGATGCACGTCATAGGTCTGCATGCGCGTAACCGTCCCATACTGAAACCGCTGCCCAGGCAGAACCCGGAATTCGTCTACTATCTCGCTGCCCGGCTTCCACTCCCGGTCGGTCGGCACCAGACCGATCGACACGTTGGAGGAATAATAGGAATAATATTCATCATAATGGAACCCTGCTTTTTTACTTCCAAAATAAAAAATCGCAATCAGCTGCACCAAAAGCAGCATACCAAGGATCAGATACCAGTTTCGTTTCTTCACATTCCCTCCTGCCCGCAGACGCAGATTTATGTTCTGCAGTTCTATCATACGTTGTTTTTTGATAAACATTTCTTTTTATAATAGTACCATGTTCTATTTTAATTTATTTTTCTGCATAACTCAAGGAAGCATTCACACAGTTTCGTAAAACAATAGAATGCACGCTCTGCGAGCATTCTATTGTCATGAATTCAGTTCGTCCATGCCATTCTGCAGACACGTTCGAAGGAAGCAGAACAATTCGTGGATATAGCCTGTATCCCCGACTATCTTCCACCTTTCAAAGAACTCTTAAAGGATCTGAGCGATGCTTTATCGTATACAGGAATAATTAAGATTTAATATCGTTTTATGTAGTGACAAACCAATTTTGCTACGCTATAATTGTTACAGTTGTGTGACGCAGAGACGCTTCACACTTTTTTGTGCGGGCAGTAGAATATCCTGTGTATGGATTTCCGTTTTCCGCATTCGACGATTTATAAGAAAGAGAGGAACCAAAATGAAGAAACTGGCTGTATTTCTGCTGACCGGTCTGACATGCGCATCCATGCTGTTCGGCTGCGGAAGCAAAAATGACACCGTAGAAACCGTTCCGGTAGCTGAGGTGCAGGAAAGCACTGCCGCTCCTGCTGAAACAGAATCTGAGACGGAAACAGAAACCGTTGAGGAGGATGTTCCTCCGGAAGAAGGCATGGTAAAAAGTGACCTGACCGGCGAATGGATCAGCGGCGATCTCGCAGATCAGCGTCCGATCGCAGTTATGATCCCCGATGAAAATGCAGCGCTCCCGCACTACGGGCTTTCCAATGCTGATATCCTGTATGAATGCAGCGTAGAAGGCAACATGACCCGTCTGATGGCTGTTTTCAAGGATTGGAAAAACATTGAACGCATCGGCAATATCAGAAGCTGCCGCGATTATTATGTTTACTGGGCAAAAGAATGGGATGCAATTTACTGCCATATCGGCGGTCCGTTCTACATTCTGAACGCGATCAATGATCCTACTACCAATAATATCACCGGTGCTGTTCTGGCAAGCGACCCTTCCCAGAAAAAAGGTCTGTACGACGCAGCCTTCTACCGCACCAGCGACCGTAAAGCTCCGCATAATGCTTATACAAGCGGCGATCGTATCGACAAGGCGGCGCAGGCGCTCGGCTATTCCGAAACCTATACTGAGAACTATCAGAGCGATCACTTCAAATTCGCTTCCACAAGCAATCCGAACACGCTGGAACAGTACGGAAGCAGTGCAATCCCTGCAACCAAGATCGATCTGGCAGGCGCTTACCCGATTACCAAGACCTATTTCGAATATAACGAAGAAGATGGTCTGTACTATCGCTTCCAGGGTATGCAGAAAGGCGACCAGAAGCATATGGACGGCGCCAATAACAAACAGCTGGCATTCAAGAACGTTTTAGTTCAGTTTGCTTATTATGAAACCCGTGATGCGAAGGGTTATCTGTCTTTCCAGTGCCACGACGACACCAAAGACGGCTACTACTTCACAAACGGCAAGGGCATCCATGTAACCTGGAAAAAGACCAGCGACTTCGCACCGACCAAGTTCTATGACGACAACGGCAACGAAATCGAAATCAACCCCGGCAAGACCAACATCTGTGTAGTTGAGCAGGGTAAATCCATTGACGCAGAATAATTTGTTCTGACATATCAATCGCCCTATCCAGCAGGTATTTTTTAACTGCGGATGGGGCGATTTTTACTTTTTAATACTCTTTCAAGTCATTTCGGACAAATCATGTCGACTTTTTACAAGTTACGTTTTAATGAAAGACAGAATCCACTTTTAAAACCATTTCCAGTGTCCCAAGAGCGCTGCTATCTCTAGTGAACCCATCCGAAAACTATCATCGTCCGCTTCCTCCTGGTTATTTAAGAGTTCTTCTACCTCTACTGTGCTCATCAGAAGGTCATCGGCAATCTTCTCTATGCTCTCGCCCCGCTGGTATTTTCTGGTTACGAGATCAATTCGCCATTCTTTCAATCCCTTTTCCCATCCAACTTCCCATCCAGCTTTCCATCCTTTTTCCCATCCAGCTTTATAAGCTTCCAGATAAAGTTCTTTTGATCCGTAATTCAGTACTGTTCCTCCCATAACTTCCGTGACTTTCCTTTCCATATTTTCGTATTTTGCTATCTGTTTTTCCACAACATTGTAGGGACAGCTTGCATAACGCTCCGCTTGTGACTAGCTTTCAGTCTGCATAAATGCAGAATTTTCCCAAAGGGTGCTACCGCACTGAAAAAATTTATTGATGCAGATGCGGTAGCCATGCTTTAAGCCTTCTTAAGCTTCCTTCTGATGATTTAAGAGTTTTTCTACCTCTGATGTACTCATCAGAAGATCATCGGCAATCTTCTCTATGCTCTCGCCCTTCTGGTATTTGCCCGCTGCAAGGTTCGCAAGACCTTGTTCAATTCCTTTCGCCAGAGCTTCCTGATAAAGTTCTTTTGATCGATAAGTTAATACCTTTCCTCCCATAACTTCAGCCACCTCCTTTTCCACATTTTCATATTTTGACGCCAGTTTTTCCACAACAGTACGGGACAGTTCACACAACGCCCCACCTGTGACTGACCTCATGCGTCCGTTTTTACACTCCTGATCCAGCATTTCTGCCACACGTTCATATTCTTTTCTCAGCTTTTTAAGCCTATCTTCATCGCTGTCGATCTGCGACAGTTCTTTTTCATACCGGAAGATATAAAATGGAATCAGCATCCATAAACGCCGTTCAAAGATATCCTCCAGCGTGTAATTTTTTACTTTCAGAATCGGAATGCCATATTTTAATTCTTTTCGTGCCGCACGGATGCAGATTTTCAGTTCATCCGGCGTATTTGGATTGCTTCTTAAATAGATTACTGCTGAATCAGGGAAATCTACATACAGCACGCCTTCCCTGTATTCTGCATTTAACAACGCGATCTGCGTGTCATACTCCCACATCCGAATTTCCATCGTTCCGTCCGGCGTGCTCTGGCATTCCAGATGGTAGTATTTCGATATTCCTGTTAAAGAAATCAACGTCATGTTGGAATCCGTAATCCGCTTCTCTTTTTTTCCATTCGGATTTCTGATAAAGATTTCATTTGTACTCGACAATACCACTTCCTGACCTGTGTAATCCGTCCCAAACAGTTCATTGATTAATGGAATCACCAGCTCCGGGCAGTCCTGCAGCAAGGTTCGAAAAGCATCATCATAAGGTGTATTGATTGTTTCCATCGTTTGCCTTTCTGGTTCGTTCAGCTTTATTCAGTTTTTATGTTCTATTCAGTTTTTTGTGAAAGCAAAAGAAACGCATCTGCCGGTTCTGTTCATTTTCACGGTATTCACCAAAGTTTGCGCGCTTAAACTTCGGCTCATTGCCTCACAGAAATCATTCGCCGATTCTGGCTTGAAAAGATAGAAGATAGCCGGATACACCGCTATACGATGCTCCGCTTATAATAGATTATCTGATTTCCTGATTTCTAAAATGTTCCTATCAGCAGGAACTGTAACATTATTATACAAAATACTTTTTCCAAATTCAATCTGTCGCCATTCGAATTTATAAAAACTTTATAACGTATGTTACAGTTCACTCGCGGTTTCTTGTGGGCAGATTCCATGCTCGCATGAGAATCTGTGCACAAGAAACCACGAATGGCACGTGTGAACTGTAAACATAACATATGGCTGCCGCGCAGGGAAATTTCCCTATACGGCAGCCATTTTTCAGTCTGTATTTTCTTCATACAATAAACTGCGTTCCTCTCTGGACAGACGCGGCACATACCAGTTGTCGTCCGGATCATCCAGTGAGGAAATAATTTTGTTGGACACATACCGCACTGCAGCCGCAGCATTTTCCATCGGGCGCACGGTCACCTCATGAACGAGCGCTCTGGAACTTCCGAGATAGGGGAAAACAGCATGCACAGTGAGCGTTACCGTCCCGTCGTCATTTTCCTGAAACGCTGTCACCTCCGGGTATGGATGCTCCGGGTACTCTGACTCATAAAATCCACGCGGATAATATTCATATGTGTCATCTTTCTCCCGGTAAATCGCTTTTTTGCGTAGAATGTCTGTTTTTACATTCAAAAACTCCTGAATAACCGATTCAAACTCTTTTGACGGAATTCCGTACGCTATGCTGTTGCCAGCATTTTTTCCACTCTGCCACGGGATTTTCCGATGATATACCTGCGGATAAAAAACATCGAACAGATCATAAAAGTCCAGCTCCCCGAAATCCGTTTCATCCCAGTCTGTCAGAAACAGATTGTTGCATTCATAGCCGACCGGCAGGAGCGCTTTTTCGTTCCATTCCCGGCAGGCTTCGTCCAGAGGCTCCACCCGCAGCGCCGCATATTCCTTAACGTCACTGAGCGTCATCACATACATCTCATCCAGCACCCCGGTTCCGGAAAACATCAGATAACCGTCCTCCGTATACGACCAACTGTCCGCTGTAAAATGTTCTTCCGTCTTTTTGCGCATCATTTCATCTTCATAATGATAATAGTTGCGTGTCACGTCGAGATTGCCTTCTGCCGCCTGCAGCTCGTACTCCACAAAGCCACCGTTCCAGTCAACTTCAACAATTTCTATCTGTGCCTCCTGCTGATCCGTCGCCCGCCTGCAGAAACGCTTTACCTCTGATGCCCGCACCATATCGACCCTATTTTTCTGGTCTACCGCAGGATATCCGTTTTCTCCAAACTGCTTTACGATGTGCGCAATGGTCTCTTTTTCCCCGAGCCGTCCGCTTCTGCCTGCTTCCCGATACAGCTCAAGACAAACATCTTCCATCCGTATTTTCGGCTCTTCATCCTCTTCCAGCACAATCACTGTTTCCGCTTCGGTATCCACATCCTGCCAGGTCTCTCGGGACGGTTTCCCACAGCCCTGTACCACAAATGCCAGACTGATACACAACGTAACCATGCATATCAAAAATCTGCGATGCTCTGCGAATCTCTTTTGTTCTGTCTGCATAATTCTGCCCATCTTCCTCAGTTTCCGTCTTTCGTCGTAATTTCCATCAGCCTGTCTTCTTCGTCGTCTACGAAAGGATTTACAATTTCCTGTCATTTGAAAATCAGAAAACAGGGCAAGAGTCCTGCTCTCGCCCTGCGCTTCTTATTCATGACAATAGAATGCTCGCAGAGCGTGCATTCTATTGTATCGCAATTGCTTTTTCGATCTCCGCGTTCACCCGTTCTCTTAAGGCTAGCAGCCATTCTTTTTCTTTGGGATAGCGCTTGAATGTGATCGGTTCATCCGTTCCTTCTTCGATGATTTCACAGACTCTTTCCCTGCCGACCAGCGATTCCAGCAGTTCAAACGCACGCACATCCTGCATCACCTGCTGCATCAGCATCAGACGGATAGATTCCTCCGGTACGCCGCCCTCGCCGGGATAAACCAAAAATGCATCGCCGGACGGAAATGCTTCTCCTGCGTCCGTTACCGCATACGGATTGATGTGCTTGATCGAATACTGGCTGTTATAAAAGTTAAAGCCCCAGTGCAGAAATCCACTGATTTTATACAGATACAGCTGCACACCGAGGATTCTGGTACGCGCAGAAGGCATCGCCATGAACCGGTTGGAAACCTCCTTCCACTGTCCGGTGCAATAATAGGTCCACAGTCCTTCCATTCCTCTTTCCAAAAACGGCTCCATGCAGTCTGTTCCGGGTGCAAACAGATCCACCAGACCTTTTTCACAAAATTCAACGTCAGAAAGCGCGTCTATCGTATGAAACCCCTGAATATAGGGCAATACCATTTCCCGCGCTTTTTTGTAATCCTCTAAAATCTCCTCGCCGGGTTCATCTGAAATATGGAAAAAGACTTTATCCTGCAGTCCCTGTTCTTTCAGAAAATCTGTCAGGGCAGTCAGATATTGTGCCAGAAAATCCGCATATTCCGGGCTCTGTGCGTCCGTGTGCCAGCCAAACTTAGGGTGAAGCGTGCCGTCCTCCCAGACCATAATCTTCGGTGCGCACTTAGCGCCCCACTGGGTAAACAGATGCGCCATTTCAAAATGTGTAATTCCGGCAAAGCGGCAAATTCCGATCCAACGCTCCAGTTTCGAAAAATCGAAGCTGTAGATATCACCGTCCTTGCGGATGTCCAGCAGCTGAACCGTCGTGCGCTCGCCGCCGACCGCAGTGTCCAGAGGCGGTGTAAATACGGGTGTCAGAATCGTATTAATGCCACGCGCCGCATACAGGCGGATAAAGTTTTCCAGAATCTTCCAGTGTTCTTCGCTGAACGGTTTTACATGATAATAGTCTGCCAGACAGTCAGAATGGAACCATTCCGTATGCAAAAGCTTCTGCGGCGGAAGCGACGCATCGACCACATGCAGGTCTGCTTTTAACGTCTCTTTTTCTCCGTCCTCAGTTTCCGTTTCGATCACAATAGCATAGTCCCCACCTGCAAGCTCCGCATCGACCGTCACATCCAACCACAGGCTGCGCCACTGTCCGGGCACTTCTTTTGTCAGATATTTTTTGTCCGCACCATCGTCCTCTGTATCCAGATCGCGCAAAAGATCCGGATACATCCCGGGTACGATGCGCAGATAGTTATCGTCCTGCTCCTTATGGCACGGATAAGCCGACGGAACCAGCTCAACCCGGCGCAATCTCGTCTCAATTTTTTCCGGCGCTTTTACGGAAACCTTCCAGTAACGTCCCCAGTCTGCCGCCCCAAAATATGCAATCACACAGGATACGGTTTCCCGATGCAGCATTGAAAGGCGAATGCTCCCCTGTCCATCCGGCACTTCCTCTGCGAACACCTTTGTCAGCGTGTCCGTAATTTTCCAATTGTTCCCCATGAGTTCCTCCTTACCCCCTGATTTTGTATACGCTGTCTGCAGATTCAGTCAATATGGGCGCTTTTTGCGTCTACACTAAGCGTATCATAAAAAGGGCAAATCGGCTATGGTTTCTTTTTATTTCAATGTCTTGTCGCTAAATAAACAGCGTGCATCCCTGCTTCCGGAAATGCTCGATTTTTTCATCCAGCACACACTCTTTTATTCCGAACTTTTCTGCAAGACAGCTTTTACACAGAAACGATGTACTGCCCCGGTTGACAAATTTCCGATAAGCTCCCCGATCCAGCTGGGTCAGCTCCTTTCCGCATTTCATGCAGGTGTCCATTACAGATCAACGACCTTGCAGCGGTAGACTGCACAACCGTAAGGCTCCAAGGCCTTACGGACCGTTCCATTGAGTGAAGGCAGATCTTCCCCGGTCCAGACCTCCTTCATCTGCAGGGTTTTGCCGGTGCTCATCGGAAGACCGACTTCGTCCAGATTCAGATTTGCTACTACGCTTTCGTCCTTTAAGTTGAAGAAACCGATTGCCAGATCGCCATTGGAAAGCTGTCTGGAATAAATGAGGACATCGTCTCCGCTCCAGATTCCGTCCAGACGGATCGGTTGACGGCACAGAGGATCCTGATTGATCGCAATCAGCTCTTTATTTTCCAGAATCTTCTTCGTCTCTTCATTCATATTGCGGATATCGCAGCCAATCATCAGCGGAGAGCCAAACAATGCCCAGATTGAATAATGCGTTCTGTACTGAACGTCATTGCAGCCGCTTAAACCAACGTTTCCTTTGCCGTACATTCCGACAACCAGCATATCCATATCATTAAAGCAGCCGACGCTATGATACGGATGAAGCTTTGCCTGCTGTTTGGTCAGATCCTTGATCGATTCCCAGCTGTCGAAAATATCGCCGGTGGAACGCCACATGCTCGCGCCGGTTTCCTTAATCCATTCATGCGTCTGATCTGCGCCCCAGGAGCATGCGGAAAACAGGATATCCCTGCCGCAATTTTCCAACGCGATGCCCATTCTGCGGTATAAATATTTGCCCGGAATGATGTTGCTGTGATAGCAGTAATCGTATTTCAAAAAATCCACACCCCAGGATGCAAAGGTGTCCGCATCGATAAATTCATGCTCGAAGCTGCCTGGATATCCGGCACAAGTCAGGTTGCCCGCACAAGAATACATACCAAATTTCAACCCTTTGGAATGCACGTAATCCGCAACCGCTTTCATGCCGTGGGGAAACTTCTCCGGATCTGCAATCAGACGGCCTTCCTCGTCTCTCTTTCTTAAAGACCAGCAGTCGTCAATGACCAGATACTCATATCCGCAGTCCAAAAGCCCCTGCTCCACCATTTTGTCCGCAGTTTCCATGATCAGTTTTTCATTGATATTCTCACCAAATGTGTTCCAGCTGTTCCAGCCCATCGGCGGCGTTAATTTTACCATACCCCTTGACCTCTCTTTCGTTATCCGTTATCGTGATTGTAGCATGACACTTTTGTTCTCTTCCATGGGTTTTTGTTGCAAATACATGGATTATTTGTTCACATCAAAATCAGGAGGTCTCTTTATGAATTCATCTGTTTTTGGGTCCGATTCCCAGCCCGGTCTCACCCTGCTTGCCACAGGCAGACAGGACTGCAGCGATCTGCATTCCTGGGGACCCGGTGTCCGCCCGGTCTATATCATCCATTATATTCTGCGCGGTCAGGGCTTTATCGATTATCATAAAAAAACTTTCCCCGCTCACACCGGCGAAAGCTTTCTGATTTATCCTTATGATACAATTCGCTATTATCCTGACCCGGGGAATCCATGGGAATATACCTGGGTGGAATTTACCGGAAAAGAAACTGCCTCTCTGCTCGATCAGACCGCCTTTTCCCCTGCCGCGCCCGTCTGTCCCGCGATCTGCCCTGACCGGCTCCGACAGCTTTTTGCCGATCTGCAGCCCCTCGACCTTTATCACCAGAACCGCAACGAAGCAAATGGCATGCTCCGCACGCTGCTCGGTCTTTATGCCGATTATGCCCCGGCACCCGGTCTGCCCGACTCTCCTGCTTCGTCCCTTCTGGCAAATGCAGTTTTTCTGATCCGCTCCAATTTTCATCATGAGTACTTCCATACCGAACAGCTTTGTCAGATGCTCGGGGTCAGCAGAAGCACGCTCTACCGCGCCTTTCAATCTGAACTGAACATTTCTCCCGGCGAATTTTTATCGAATTTCCGCATTCATCAGGCATGTCGTCTGCTCGAGCTCGGCAATTCCGTCAAAACAGCTGCTGTCTCCTGCGGCTTCTCGGATGCTTTTTATTTCTCCCGGGCATTTCACCGACGTATGGGCGCCTCACCGTCAGATTACCGCAGGCAGCCGCAAAAGCAGGACGCCGGAAGCGAATATTCGCGGCTGGTGTTCTGACCGGCGGAACGCACAGCCATGCGCTGCGGCACGGCCTGCAGGGCGATCTCTTCAGGTACAGCGCAGCGCCTCACCAACGCCGTTCCGTCCAATGCGGTTTCGCGCGCTGCAGCGTCTTCTGCCCCGATCGGTGGCTCTGCAGCTTTTCACCTGACCTCAAAGCCTTCCTCATAGCAAAGTTCGCGGTCCTCCTCTTCCACAAACTCTACGACAATCCTGCCACGCTGACTGATACGCTCCACAAACGAGTCTACCAATTTGGCCTGTCCCTGCAGCTCTGCTTCCACACGTCCATCCGTTAAATTTTTCACCCAGCCGGTCAGCTGCAGCTCTTTTGCCAGACACAGTGCGCTGTAGCGAAAGCCCACCGCCTGCACGCGTCCTGAAAAATAAATATGCTTTCGGATGCAGCCGGCTTTCTTCAACTGCTCCCGCTCTGTCTCCGAGAGTTCGCTTGCCAACTCTGTATCCCACTCCTCTGCGCATTTCGCTTCTGCAGACGGCTCTGGTTTTCTTCTTCCAGCTCTGGCAAAGAGTCTTTCCCAAAAGTCCATATATTTCCTTTCTCCTTTGTGGTGCGGTCCGGAATATGCCCGTACACAGTCCGTAAGTTCAGCGCTGCGTTCCGACATGTCCGCAGACTGCGTTCTGTCTCAGGTTTTCAACCGTGTCCGCAGACTGCGGAAAAAATCTTTCAGCATCTGGCTGCATTCTTCTTCCAACACGCCCTTAAACAGGCTGACCTGATGATTAAATGCCGGTTCCTGCAGCAGGTTATAGATTGATCCTGCGCAGCCTGCCTTTGGATTCATGCAGCCGATCATAACCTCCGGAATCCGCGCCTGCACGATGGCTCCGGCACACATCTGGCAGGGCTCCAGCGTCACATACAATGTGCAGTCTTCCAGCCGCCAGTCACCCAGCTTTTTGCTCGCCCGCTTAATCGCTGTGATCTCCGCATGCGCCAGTGTGCTTTTGTCCGTATTTCGTCGATTATAGCCCCTGCCGATCACCTGTCCGTCATGCACGATCACGCAGCCGATCGGCACTTCGCCGAGCGCTGCCGCTTTTTTTGCCTGTCGGATCGCATCCTTCATATATTTCTCATGCGTTGGGCGCTTTTCTTCCTGCTCCCGAAGCCACTGATCTTTTTTCGCCTGCTTCGCAGCCTGCCGCGCCGCTTCTTTTTCCTCTTCTGTACGGATTCTTGCCATAATTACTCCCTGTGTTTCGAATATAAAATGTCAGCTTTTCATGATCTGTACCGAGAACGCCCAGAAATCTGCTGAATGTTTCCAGAAAAAGCATACCAGCCCCTTTTCATTCCCGCAAGTGGGTTTTTGCTGTCTGGCATTTTTCCGATCATTGCTCCCGCCGGTTCGACCACCCTTGCTTAAATCTCCACCCGCTTCATATAATACCCGTAATCGCCCGGCGATGCGGATTCTTTTTCACCCTCAAAGGCTTCGAATCCGAACATTTCCGCCACCATTTTTTCCCGGTCATAGAAATTGCCGGGCACACCGATATAATACTGCCATGCATCCTTTTGACGGATTCTGCCCAGAATCAGATGGCGGTAATTATAGTAGCCGTGCAGCAGAAAACTGTTATGTACCAACCTCTGATATTCCTTACACAGAACCACAAAGTCCTTCGGCGCAATGGAAAGATATTCCCGGCTGTCGCGGAACGGATGAATTTCCGGATACATCGTGCACAGCTGCTCCCATTTATCTGCGCTGCAGACCGGCTCACGCGATGGAGAGGACGGCGATTTCGGCGCAGCGAAAGGAAAAGGAATCGTCGGCTCGGACGCTGACACAGATGGCGCTTCCGGAGTGGGCTGCCGCTTCGTTGCCGCGGGCTCCTTCGACATGGCGGACTGCTCTGTTTCGGCAGGCTCCTTCGCCATAGTGGACTGCTCTGTTGCCGCAGGCTCCTCCGACATGGCGGACTGCTCTGTTTCCGCGGGTTCTTTCGGTGTGGACTGCTTTTCCATCTCGCTGCCGCGCCGCTCCGGATACGGAATAATTTCTCCAGCTCCGGGCTGCCGGGGTGAATTTGTCTGCGATGACCGCGCCTCCATCTGTTGGAACTGATCCCCTTGTACCTGCGATTGCTGCTGCAGCTGCAGCGTCTCTTTCTGTGCCGGAATTTCGACCGGTTCGTGCCAGTTTGCAATCAGCATTCTTTTTCCGGACAGTAAAATCCGAAGCTGCGCAGTCTGCTGCCAGTTTTCCTCCCGGCTGTTATCCAATTCGCCCGGCTCCGGCATCCGCCACACCATGCAGCAGTTTCCGTTGCCGCCCTGCAAACTAATCCTTCCGACCGTCCTCTCATGTTCTTCCTGTAACCGAAACTCCCCGCAGTCCTTGCCCGGAAGGTTTTTAACTTTTACTTCCATCCGGTTGTGTCCGTTTTGTTCCTCTATTCTGACAAATCCGGCATTTTTGATTTTTACGCCGTCTTCCAGATAATCCAGATATGCGATTTGTTTTCGATATTCCGCCATGCCTGTCCTCCTTTTTCCATCCCATTCGTTTTTAAGAAAACCTGATAGTAACTTATGCCTCTACTCTACATTTTATGATTCCGGTTCTGTATGGGTTGGCAAAATCATATATTCCGGTAACAGATATTCCCGCAGGATCGTATCCTTTCCCGGTCTGAAAATGTCCGGTGATTTAATCTCTGCAGAATGGAGCTTTCCATGGCAAATGTTCTCGCACATCTTTCCTCCATCCTCATTCCTGCCGTGATCTTCTTCATCATCGGCTATGGGTGGATTCATAAATGCAATCTCTACGACGACTTTATAAACGGCGCAGCGGACGGTCTGAAAACGGTCGTCGGCATCGTCCCAACGCTCATCGGGCTGATGATGGCAGTCGGGATTCTGCGGGGCTCCGGGCTGCTGGATCTTCCGGGAAAGCTGCTGCAAAAATACGCCGCTGAAAGTTCCATAAGCGGTATGTTCCCGGAGTTTTTCCCTCTCATTTTCATCCGCCTGTTTTCTTCTTCCGCGGCGACTGGACTGGTGCTCGATATTTTCAAAACCTACGGGACCGATTCTCTGGCAGGACGCATCACGTCGATTCTGATGAGCTGCACAGAAACCTGTTTTTACACGATGTCTGTTTATTTTATGACGGCGCGCGTTTCCAAATCCAGATATACGCTGGCAGGCGCGCTGCTTTCTACCGCCGTCGGTGTCGTTATGAGCGTGCTGCTGGCATACCTGATGTAAATTTCCACAAAAACAGCGGACAGCTGCGCATCGAACGATGTGTGACTGCCCGCCTGCAAAATATGCTTCTGTTCAGCATCCAAATGCTATATCAACAATCTATCTCCGATCCATCACCCTGCAAAAAATCACTGCCGCAAACGTACTGACAAGTGTCGCCAGCACCGCAGGACCGACCACTGCGGCGGGACTGGCGCTTCCGTACTGACTGCGATAGGCGATCATGTTGACCGGAATCAGCTGCAGGGACGAAATATTTAAAATCAGAAACGTACACATTTCATTGCTCGCCGTATCTTTTGGAACGTTTTTCAGATACCCCGTCTGTCTCCGTTTTTCTTCCAGCTGTGCAAGATCCTCCATCGCCTTTAAGCCCGCCGGAGTTGCCGCCCAGCCAAGTCCGAGGACGTTTGCAACAATATTGGTGGAAATTGACTCCCGCGCCGGATGATTTTTCGGAATCCGGGGAAATAAAAACGTCACAAAAGGGCTGATGCCGCGCGTCAATGCAGCAATCAGCCCCGCCTGCTGTGCGATTTTCATCAGACCTGTCCAAAGTCCCATGATCCCGCACATCGTAATACATAAATCCACAGCTTCCCCGGCACTTTCCAGGGCGGCATTGGACACCGCCTCCAGATTGCCGGTAAAAGCTCCGTATAAGATTCCAAGAACAATCATTCCTGCCCAGATTGCATTCAGCATCGCGTTACCCGCTTTTCTTTCAGCCTATGCAAAACAGGAAGGCGTTATGCCTTTCCCTCCTCGATCGCAGCTTTGCGGCTGTTGATCCTACGGATAATTTCCATATCGAATTTAGGCTTTCTGCTATAGGTATAAAGACCGTTCATTTCCTGCTCTACATCGTACAGCTGGGTGTAGCAGAAGCCGAACATCTTCGGATTGTCCAAAAGCACATCCGTCAGACCCTTATAACGTGCAAGGAACTCTTCCTCGGTTCTGGGTCCGTCGCCGTAGCCCCAGCTGTCCTTGTTCACGCCCTCAACATCCCACTTGATGCCGCCGTACTCGCTGATAAATACCGGAATACCGACAATCTGTTTCTGTCTCGGCGCATGGTTATCCCATGCCAGGATGCCGTCCTTTGCATAGCTCTCATAATGACTTGCGAACTCTTCCGGGTTCTGCTCGTAGTCGTGCAGATCGTAAATATCAGTAATGACATGGAAATTGCCGCTGGTATCGATGCAGGGTCTGGTCGTATCGTAGAGCTTCGTCATCCGATAGACAATTGCCAGAAGGTCGTCATCCTGCTTGCGCCCTTCATAATCCCATGTCTCGTTAAACGGGCACCAGCCGATGATCGCAGGATGATTGAAATCCCTTTCAACCGCTTCCATCCATTCAGGCAGGAAGTTTTTCAATCCATCCGGTGCGCTCGGATCCATCCCCCAGTTGCCCTGCTCGCCCCATACAAGATAACCCAGACGATCGCAATGATACAGGAAACGGGGCTCGAACACTTTTTCATGCAAACGCGCGCCGTTGAAGCCTGCTGCCATCGACAGCTTCACATCGTTTTCCAGCGCTTCATCGGTAGATGCGGTATAAATGCCGTCCGGATAAAATCCCTGATCCAGAACGAGTCTCTGGAACACAGATTTTCCGTTAATCAGCACCTTTTCCCCGGAAATTGTGACATTGCGCAGTCCGAAATAGCTGTGAACAGTATCTTCCCCAAAAGTAATTGTCAAATCATACAGTCTGCCTGCTCCAGCCTCCCACAGATGCACTTCGGAAAGAGGCAGCGTCACAACAACATTTCCGCCAGCAGTTGTGGTTTCCGCCTGGCCACAGCGTTTTCCTTCATAAAACGCTTCTGCGCAGAACGATCCGTCGCCGACGGTCACCGCCTCGATCGTAAGCGTGCCTGCTTCCACGTTCGGAAAGAAACGTGCTTTTTTCACATAATTTTCCGGCACGAACTCAAGCCAAACCGTCTGCCAGATACCGGTGGTTCTGGTGTATTCACAGCCATGGGAATAGTAGAGCCCACTCTGTTTGCCATGGGGCTGTTTGCCGCTTCTCAGATCGTCCTCTGCGTATACGGCGATATCGTTTGCACCGGCCTGTACATAAGCCGTGATATCGAATGTAAAAGAGGTATAACCGCCTTTATGCCGTCCAACCTCTGTTCCGTTGATCCATACGCGCGCATCATAATCCACCGCGCCAAAATGCAGCAGAACGCGTCCTTTTACCTCCACTTCAGTCAGTTCTACGGTCTTATGATACCATACGGCATCCATGTAATCCTTATAGCCGATTCCGCTCAGATCGCTTTCCGGGCAAAACGGAACGATAATCTTTTTCTCCCAATCCTTCTTTTCATAAAAACAACGGTCTACGCCGCTTTTACCAAAGTCGAAAGAAAAATCCCATTCTCCGTTTAAGTTTTTCCATGTGCTTCTTTCCCACTGAGGAAGCGGATGCTCCGGTCTGGGCATTGTGTTCATAATGATAGTTCCTCCTTTTATAAATCCCTGCTCTGTTGTTGTACCTGAAAAAGGAATATTTTCAGGCATCTGTACTTTTTCAGAATACACTCACACAGGCCTCCGAACAATCAAGAAAACACCATAAATCCCTGTAAAATTGCACAATCCTCTTTTTCCGTCAGATGCCCTCGCCATCAAATGCAGGAATAAAGCTTTCCTGCGCCGTTTCCTGATCCTGAATAAAGCCGTTTTCGATTCCGTTTTCTATCGCGAAATCAATCAGAGCTTCGTATTCGTCCTCCGTCAGACGGCGCTGCAATCCCGTAAGGCAGGCGCTTTGCGCGAGCTTTGGCAGCGTCTTCTCCAGCACAGACGGAATCGGCGTGTACTGATTCATCAGACTGATATAAATCCGCTCCCCATAGGTTTTTAACAGATAGGAAAGCACTCTCTTCGAATCTGCCTCCTGTCCCGGCAGGGCAAGATGCCGCACGATAACGCCTTTTTTCATTAAAAATTCTGTGTCCTCGTCGGCTTCTTCACATGCGTCATTCATCTGCGGCGCTAAAAGTAGCGTCCCATCCGGCGCTGCAAAAACCGGCTCGCCGACCTGTCTGACCATCTCTGCAATCGCCGCTGCTGCTGTTTCAAAATAATCCGGCGCATTCGAAAGCAGCCCGGAAAGCGCTGCAGATTCATATTTCAAATCGGGCAGATAAATATCCACAAGCCCGTCCAGCAGCTGCAGCGTGCTGACTTTTTCATAAGAAGAGGTATTGTATACAATCGGGATCCGCAGTCCCTCCCGCTTTGCCGCCCGCAGCGCCGGAACAATCAGCGGTACAAAATGCGTCGGCGTCACGAGGTTGATGTTGTTCGCGCCCTTTTCCTGCAGTTCCAGAAAAATTTCTTTCAGGCGTTCCACCGAAATTTCCCGTCCGGCTTCTCCTGCCGCAATATCGTGGTTCTGGCAAAACACGCACCGCATCGAGCAGCCGCCAAAAAACACTGCCCCCGAACCTGCCGTGCCCGAGATGCACGGTTCTTCCCAGTAGTGCAGCGCTGCCCTTGCCGCCCGCAGCGTCCCCGTCTGCAGGCAGTAGCCGATCTGCCCCGCCATACGGTTGACGTGGCAGTTACGCGGACAGAGTGTGCAGTCTGTCAGCAGCTTTTCCAGATTTTCCGGCAGTGACAGAGTCCCGCTGTTATCCTTTTTGATCGTTTCCACGTTTTATTTCCTCTTTCTCTTCGTCTTGATACAATTCCATTCCCGGGAATGAAAAACGAGTGAACTGTAACTAAAAAACGCCCGGAGAAATTCTCTTCCTCCGGACGCCCATATTCTTCCGGGCTTCTCCCGAAAGACTGTTCTCTTTTTCAAAGACCGTGCGGCACGCTTCGAACCGAAACCCATATCCGTTACCTTTACAGTTAACTCCGCCAGGCACCCTTGCGGCACACGGGAATTTCTGTTTAGTGCTGCTTTGTTCCCAACCTGACACGGTTCACAGACACCCGTTGCGCAAGACCCAAACTTCATCGCCACTTATAAAGGGCAGCAATATGAGCCAAAAGCCCTCGGCGTACCATCACCCCTGCTATAGCGGATTTCAGGTTCAGGGGGCCGCTGCTCCCCCGGCTGCACGGTGGTTACAGTATAATCATTTTCCTGAGATTTGTCAATCAGATTCCGTTCAGCTCGATCAGTTCCTTCACTTCCAGCAAATCCTGCACACAGTAATCATAAATCTGACGAATTTCCTCGTCCGGCTGTACCATATCCGGCACCATAACCGCCGTCATTCCCGCAGCCGCAACCGCACGGATTCCGTTAAAGGAATCCTCGATTCCCATCGCATTTTCCGGCAAAACGCCGACTGCCTCACAGGCTTTTAAATAAATATCCGGCTCCGGCTTACTTTTTTCCACCATATCACCGGAAACAATTTCCTGAAAATATCCGCTAAGGCCGGTGCGCTCCAGATGCTTTCTGACAAGCGGGCCTTTCGTAGACGATGCGATCGCCGTTTTGATCTGCTTTTCCTTCAGATATTCCAGCAGCTCCCTTACACCCTTTTTAATTGGAAGCTCCCGTTCCAGACGCTCCTGAAACAACGCCATAAACCGTTCCCGATATTTTTCATAGGGAAAGGTTCCATTCGGATACCAGGGCTCCTCCGTCTCCATAATATGTCTGCGAAGTGACGCTTCATTTCGTCCGCAGCCGCCATAGACTGCTTCCTCCGCCAGCGTAAGTCCCAGCTGCTTTGCCGCCTCAAAACAGCATTCGCAGCTCATTCGCTCCGTATCGAACAGAACGCCGTCCATATCAAAAATTACCGCTTCCAGCTTTTTCATTTTAATCCTCCATCACACCAGTCCCATTGTCCGGAAAATAAACAGCCATCCAGTCATCGTCAACGCAGAAAACAATGTTGTCAGAACAACGACGCTGGATGTCAGCGTGCCGTCGTGTCCCATATTTTTCGCCATAACAAAGCAGCTCACCGTGCTGGCAGAGCCGAGCATCACGATCAAAGCAATCAGATGCTCATGTGTATAGCCGAGCATCACGCCAATTGGAAGAAAAATTGCCGCCAGACCGATCAGCTTGATAAAGGTTGCAACAATCGCCGGTTTGATTTTTCCGGCAGCCTGCTTTAAATCGAACGAAGCACCCAGCGCCATCAAACCAAGCGGGGTCGCCAGAACGCCGACATTGGAAACCGTTTTGTCCAGAATTTTCGGCATCGGAAGGCGCAGTCCCGACCAGATCATACCGGCTAAAATACCGAGTATAATCGGGTTTGTTACAATTCCCTTTCCTGTCTTTAAAAGCAGCGTCTTGTCCACTTTTCCGCGCTCCGGCTTTAAAATCGACAGAATAACGACTGCCATCACATTGTAAAGCGGCACGGTTCCGATAATCATCAGCGGCGCCATTCCGGCGTTTCCATAAATGTTCTGAATGATCGCAATTCCCATCAGCGCCGCGCTGCTCCGGTAAGACGCCTGCACGAACTCGCCCTGAATGGATTTATCTTTTAATAAGAGGGAAATCAGGTAACAGATCCCGATTCCGAGAAATGTTGCAGCAAAACAGTACGCAACATAACCCATATCCCAGACTTCCGCAAGGTCAACTGTCGCCAGATCTTCAAACAGAAGCGCCGGCAAAGCCACCTGAAAGACAAATTTGTTAAGGCGTTTTGTAAAAAGCTCGTCTATCCAACCGATTTTCTTAAACAGACACCCCAGCATCATCGTCAGAAAAATCGGTACCGTCGCATTCAGACAAAAAAGGAGATTTTCCATTCTTATAAAACCGCCTTTCCGGTCAGGTAAAAGTTCGACCATGCCCGGTTCCCTACAGCATCCTTTAATTCTACTCTCACAAACGTTTCATGCGGTTGGATCTCATAAACGGCTTCTTCCACGCATTCCCCGACTGTCGCGCGATCGTCCGACCATACCGCATCCGTGAAAAAGACAATTTCCTTCACCGGCGTGCTGTGCACGATCAGACTGTTATCCTTTTTCTCAATCCAAAAACGAGGCCCCTGGGATGCATAAAAACGCCCCTGAGCAATCGCTTCCAGGATTGCATCGCGACTCAGCTCATCCGCCTGCACCATCAGGTAAGATTTTGTTTCGTCGCCTGTGTACTGATGCGCGTCGTCCGCTGCCATGCAGGGCAGCACATATCCCTGCGCTGCCAATTCATCCAGGATGATGCCCGAATAGGGTCTACAGTTCCACGGCACGCCCGACGTCGTATTATAAATCTCGCAGCCGTCCAGATCTTTTAACAGACACACCTCGCTCGCCCGGTTCATCGACCACGCCGGATGTGCCAGAATTGCAATGCCTCCGGCTTCATGAATCCGATCGATCATCAGCTGTGCCTGCTTTTCTTGTAATTCCGGTCCTTTTTCCAGCTTCGGCTCCTTCTGCATACCGATTCCGACGACATGATAAATGCCGTCCCGGACATTGTTGCCAACGTCATATTCTGCCCCGCTCAAAAGCAGAAAATTTTCCTCCTGGCGCTCTTCACCCATAAACCAGTGATCTGTCAGGGCAAGAAAGTCGTAGCCTTCCTCCCGATACAGCCTGATAACTTCTTCCGGCGACAGACGGCCGTCAGAATTGGTGGAATGAGTATGGAGATTTCCTTTATACCATTTTTTCCCGAATTGATCTGTTATCATAGATTCTTTTGTTCCCCTTTTCTTTTTGCTTCGATCCGTGCTCCTACACCGTGAGCCTCGTCATGTGATTCCCGTTTGAACACTTTTCATGCTCTCATCGTAGTGTAGCATGACGATTTTTGATCTGCAAGTCCTGCTTTCCTGTTCCGTCGTATCTTCCTGATACCTGCCTTGCATCTTTCTCCTGTTTTGCTTATAATAGGGATGAATACGTCCCCATTATTCGTTTTAGGAGGCACTATGGATTCGAAAGACCTTTACAAAGAACTGGAAAAAGATAACGCTGCCCAGATCATTCTCTCCCTCTCAAAGCTCTACAACCAACTGCGCCAGCAGCGGCTGGTCAAATGGGTAGAAGCCTATCCGGAATACTGGCACATGCTCTGTAATCCTGCTTCCCCGGAAACGGCCCGAAGCGTTACGCCCGAAATCGCCGGGCAGGTAATGAAAACACTGCAGGAATACGATCAGACCGAGCTGCAGATGGTCTGGCTCTTCCGCTATGGAACGCTGCTCGATATTTTCGGAAATGCTACGGATGAAAAGATACAATAGAATGCACGCTCTGCGAGCATTCTATTGTCATGAATAAAAAACGGCGCATATTTTTCCAAAATTTTGCTATTCTATTTTCTTCCAAAATAAATTTGAATTTTTTTACGAAAAAGCTTGCCAGGCAGAAGAAACTGTGTTATTATAAATTTCGTCGCTGAGATACATCAGCGAGAGAGAAAATGCGACAGTAGTACAGTTGGTAGTACGCCACCTTGCCAAGGTGGAGGTCGCGGGTTCGAGCCCCGTCTGTCGCTCTTCTAAAAAGCCAGTATATAAGCGGTTTCCGAGGATTCGGAAGCCGCTTATTTTTCGCATTTTCCATCAGTAACAACGTTCCGAAAATCAGATTCCATCTTTCCTCTCATTTCTGCGCACACTTTTTGCGCATACCGAGTTTGCGTCAAGTGCACGCAGACACAAATCTCGTTCTTCCCCCACATTGACAACTAACTATAGGAATGCTAGAATAATTTGGCATAAGGCATAATTGAATAAATGCGTAAGGTGTCAGACCATATGCGTCTGGTGAAAAGGGAAGCGGGTGCAAATCCTGCGCGAACTCGTCACCGTGATTCGCAAGCGACGGCTTATTACCACTGGGAGACCGGGAAGGGAGTCGAAGCGTCAGAGCGTTCAGTCGGGAGACCTGCCTTTCGCAGTACAGGAATGAAAATTCATGCCACGAGAAACTGGCAGTACGAAATCTGCAAAATCAGAAACACTTCTGGTTTTATTTTGTTGCGCTCCGAGATTCGAAGCTATGGCTCCGCTCTATGGAGTTGATTCAGCGATCCAACTTTGCACATTTCGCCTTTCTTCTCTTTTTTCAACGGCATCTGAACGAAAATTTCCCGTATCACTCATTTATCGCCATATCCACACACTGTTAGGACAAAATTTTATTGTCCTCTGATACCGGATTGCCCGACGCCCGTCGTTTCTGCAATCCGAACCCATTCCCAAGGAGGAACTTATGAAAAAGAAACTGATCGTACTGATGTTATCCATGTCGATGACTGCTGCGCTGGTTTCCGGATGTGGCTCTACAGCTGAAACCGCTGTGGAATCCACCGCAACTGAAACTGTGCAGGAAACTGCGACGGAAGCGGAAACCGCTGACGCAGAATCTGACCAGGAAGCCGCAGACAAAGTAGCTGCCCTGATCGACCAGATCTATGTTCAGGAAAGAAACGATAACACCGATGAACAGTGTGCCGAAGCAAAGGCAGCATGGGATGCACTGACGGATGCTCAGAAAGAACTGGTAGAAGGCGAAAATGCCGATCCCGATTATTTCGGAAGAGATACCGGCGACGCTTCCAAGGATGATCCCTTAAACGCAGATGAGATCAAGGAAAACGAACTGCTTGTTGTAAGCTTTGGTACTTCCTTTAACGGCAGCCGTGCAGAGGATATCGGCGGCATCGAAAAAGCACTGCAGAAAGCATATCCCGACTGGTCCGTAAGACGTGCATTTACTGCGCAGATCATCATCAACCATGTGCAGGCACGGGATGGTGAAAAAATCGATAATATGGATCAGGCACTGCAGCGTGCTGTTGATAACGGTGTAAAGAATCTGATCGTACAGCCTACTCATCTGATGCACGGCGCAGAATATGATGAGTTGAGCGAAGCGGTTGCAAGCTACAGCGACAAGTTTGAATCCGTATCCATCGCCGAGCCTCTTCTGGGTGAAGTTGGCTCTGCAGACGATTCCGTAAACAGTGATAAAGAAGCGGTTGCAAAGGCAGTTACAGCAGAGGCAGTAAAAACTGCAGGCTACGAAAGCCTTGACGCTGCAAAGGAAGACGGAACTGCTTTCGTATTCATGGGACACGGAACCTCTCATACCGCAAAAATCAGTTACAGCCAGATGCAGAACCAGATGAATGCCCTCGGATATGACAATGTATTCATCGGCACTGTAGAGGGTGAACCTGAAGATACTGCATGCGAAGCAGTGATCGAAAAGATTCAGGAAGCCGGCTACAAGAAAGTAATTCTCCGTCCTCTGATGGTTGTTGCCGGCGACCATGCAAACAATGATATGGCTGGCGACGATGATGACTCCTGGAAGAGCCAGTTCGAAGCCTCCGGCGTATTTGACAGCATTGAAACCCAGATCGCCGGTCTTGGACAGATCCCTGTCATCCAGGATTTATATGTTTCCCACACACACGCTGCTATGGAAGAGCTCGGCACATCGGCTACATCCAGCTCTGACACTACAGATGCTGTCCTGGAAGATGGAACCTATGAAGCAGAGTTCAAAACTGACAGCGGCATGTTCCATGTAAATGAAGCAAACGACGGAAAAGGTATCCTGACTGTAAAAGATGGACAGATGTCCATTCACATCAGCCTGACCTCCAAAAACATCGTAAACCTGTTTGTCGGCAAGGCTGCTGACGCAAAAAAGGATGGTGCAGAGCTTTTACAGCCCACCACCGATACCGTAACCTACGATGACGGCACAACCGAAGAAGTAAACGGATTCGATGTTCCGGTAAAAGCGCTGGATAAAGACTTTGACCTCGCCCTGATCGGAACCAAGGGAAAATGGTACGATCATACCGTCAGCGTTACCAACCCGGTAAAGGTTGACTAAAACCCAAGCCTGCTCCGACAAAACACACTAAGTTTATACAAGCATTAGAATTCCCGTAAAGTGTGCATTCTAATGTCATGAATCCCAAAAGACCGCAGAACCCGTACAAACAATGTGCACGTTCTGCGGTCTTTTTTGTTTTCTATGAACCCTGTAGAGCGTTTTTTACAGTTCTACACAGCATGCGCCGTCCTTCAGCTCAGCCTCAAAGGTCTTTCCAAGGCAATGAACCTGTACGCGCTGATAATGCTTTTCATAGCCATCATGAACACAGGCTACGGTCAGCTTTCCGTCTTTGAGCTCACAGTGATACTGATTGTATACACCGTCGCGGTATGCGAAGCTTTCGCCGTCATCCTGGAAATGATCCCAGCTTCCTTCTCCGGGATACACTTCCAGCATCAGCACCTGATCGGTATCCTTCTCACCCACGTAATTCTGCTCCGGCCATACCGGCAGCACTGCGCCTGCTTTTACATAGAGCGGGCAGGTATCCAGCGGAGCATCCCGCAGGATCCACTGTCCCTGATCGCCGGAAATCTTTTCTCCTGTCCAGTAGTCATACCAGGTTCCTGCAGGCAGATAAACCATCTTCTTGCGATCGCCCTGGGTTACAACAGGCGCAGCAAGCAGATTCGGGCCTGCCAAAAATTCTGTATTGCACTCCTTTGCTACCTCATCCTTTTCATAATGAAGCACCAGGGAACGCATGATCGGCAGTCCGGTCTTTTCTCCGGTAAAGAACAGGTCATAATAATACGGGATCAGATGATATCGAAGCTGCGCTGCTTTCCGGTAAATATCCACGGTTTCCTGATCGAATCTCCATGGCTCCTGATACCGTGTTCCGATTGCGGAATGATTCCGGAATAACGGAGAGAAGCATCCAACCTCTACCCAACGGCACATCAGCTCTTTTGTACAATCCGAACCGAAACCGCCCACGTCTGTACCGACAAAGGACATTCCGCTCATACCAAGGTTGCACAGCTGCGGGATCGCCATCTGCAGATGCGCCCAAATGCTGTGATTGTCGCCTGTCCATGCTGTGCTGTATTTCTGCGTGCCGGCATAGCAGGCTCTCGTGATGACAAACGGACGTCTGCCGTCCCGCTGCTTTAAGCCCTCGTAGGTTGCCTTTGCCATGTTATGGCCATAAACGTTGTGCATTCTCGCGTGGTCGCTCTTTTCGTCCTCATCGGTAAACACAACGTCCTGCGGCAGCTCCCCGCGGAAGCTTGCCGGCTCATTCATATCATTCCATACGCCGCGTACGCCTTTATCTACAAGGAACTGCTGATTCTCGCCCCACCAGTCACGCACTTCTTTTTTGCCGAAATCCGGATAAACCGCATCTCCCGGCCATACTGCATTGACATAGATCTCACCCTCCGGTGTCGTTGCAAAATAGCCGTTCTCCACACCTTTGTCGTAAACAGAATATCCCTCTTCCAGCTTTACACCGGGATCGATAATCGTCACAATCTTGATACCATCCTTCGCCAGATCAGAAATCATCTTTTCCGGATCCGGATAGCGCTCCTTATCCGGTGTCCAGGTAAATACCTTGTAGTGATCCATATAATCGATATCCAGATGAATGACATCGCAGGGGATTTTGCATTCTCTCATGTGGGAAACAACATCCCGGATTTCTTCCTCAGACATATAGCTCCAGCGGCACTGATGATAGCCAAGGGTCCACTTCTGCGGAACCGGAACCGTACCTGTCAGATAAGTATAATTGCCAAGCACCTCCGGCATACTCTCGCCGGCGATCAGATAATAATCCAGATTGCCGTCTGCAGCGCCATACCAGTAATATTCCTCCGATTCCTTGCCCATATCAAAGCAGGATCTGTAGGTGTTATCATAGAACAGGCCAAACACTGCATTTTTATGTAAGGTAATAAAAAACGGAATGGATTTGTAGAGGGACTTGAAATTGTCCATCTGCGGAGCCGGATCATCCGTATTCCACATCACATATTCATAGCCGCGCTTGTCCATAAAGCCGGTCTTATCACCAAGTCCGTAAAAGGCTTCATCACCCTCAAGCTGTTTGACAACCTCTACCGCTTCCGTGCGCTGCTCCTCTACATTGTGTCCCTCTGCTTCTTTTAATGCCTTCAGTTCATCACTCAGACCGGCACAGATCTTTCTGCTGCCCCGGTAGTCCCGGCACAAAACGGTGCCGTCCGCCTTATAAAAATCGACTTTGAAATCATCGTAAATCCGTGCAGTCACTGCATTTGTGGAAATTTCTACGGCGCCGTCTGCTTCTGCCGCCGTAAAATCAACTGCAACAGACTTGTCTCCCTCAATGGCCTTAGAGCGATGCTCTTCACTCACCACTCCCGAAAATACATTGAAAATCTCCGGTGTGAGGATTTCCACACGTCCTGTTCGCTTCTCAAACTGAAAAACGACACGATTCCCCTGCTTTTCCCAACTGCATAATTTTCCGAATTCCATCAGTCTTTTTCCTCCTTTACAGAGCTGTCTTTTTTCTGCTTGGGTTCTGTTTCTGTCTCTGTTTCTTCTTCCGGATCCTTCGGTTTTTCATCCTCCTGCAGATCTTCCCACATCACTCTGCCGTAGACAATATTCTGCTTGCGGATGGAATCTGCCAGCGCCTTTGTCAGGTCACTCTTTATCAGTCTCCAGCGCCAGTTCGTGCCCAGCGTTGACGGGAAATTGATTCTTGCGCTGTTATCCAGTCCCAGATAGTCCTGAATTGGAATGATACAGGTATCCGCCACAGAAGCGATGGTGGTACGAACCAGCTCGGATGCCAAAACCTGTTTGCTCTCTGTAGGACGGTTTAAGTATGCCCGCACCATCTGAACCTCTTCCGGTTTAATGCTGGACAGCCAGCCCAGGATCGTCTCATTGTCATGGGTGCCGGTATAAGCTACGCAGTTATGCTCATAATTATGCGGCAGATAATCACCCGCGCCGCTGGAATCTCTGGAATCGAATGCAAATTCCAGAACCTTCATATTCGGATAACCGCTTTCTTTTACCATTCTGCGGACAGTATCCGTCACATAGCCCAAATCCTCTGCGATAATCGGTTTCTCACCGAGACGTGCCTTGATCACCTGAAACAGCTCAATACCAGGACCTTTTTCCCAGTGACCGTTCACCGCGGTTTTGTCCTTTGCAGGGATGGAGAAATATTCATCAAAGCCTCTGAAATGGTCGATTCTGACAACGTCATACAGTCTAAAGCACCAGGAGATCCGTGTTACCCACCAGTCATAGCCGGTATTTCTGTGATGATCCCAGCGATACAGCGGATTGCCCCACAGCTGTCCGTCCGCGGAAAATCCATCGGGAGGACAGCCTGCAACTGCGGCGGGTTTTCTCTCCTGATCCAGCTGGAACATCTCAGGATGTGCCCAGACGTCCGCGCTGTCATATGCCACATAAATCGGAATATCGCCAATGATCTTCAATCCCTTATCATTGGCATATTTTTTCAGTTTCTGCCACTGTGTAAAAAACAGATACTGAAGCCATACATAAAAGCCGATTTCTTTAGAATAGTTGGTCTTGTAATACCACATCGCATTATCCCAGCGATAGCGAATATCCTCTGCCCACTGATCCCAGCTGTTTCCGTCAAAAATATCCTTCACTGCCATGAACAGGCCATAGTCATCCAGCCACCAGGCATTTTCTGTCCAGAATGCTGTAAACTTCGGGTCAGGCTTCTCCAGGCTTCTCTCATATGCCAGCTTTAAGAGCGGCATTCTGTTTTCATACAGTTTTCCATAATCAATATCTCTGGCCGCTTTGCCGCAATCGCAGGCTTCTACCTCTTTTCTGGTCAGAAACCCGGCTTCCACCAGCTCCTCCAGATCAATAAAATACGGGTTGCCCGCATACGTAGAAAAGGACTGATACGGGGAGTCCCCATAGCTTGTCGGTCCCAACGGCAGGATCTGCCAATACTGCTGTCCTGCCAGCTTCAAAAAATCCACCCATTCATATGCTTCCTTGGAAAAGCAGCCGATCCCGTGCGGAGACGGAAGACTGAATACCGGAAGCAGCACACCGCTTGTTCTCATACCTGTTCCCTCTTATCTTCCTAATATTGTAATAGACACCGGTTCTGCCCATACAGAACCTTCCAGTTCTTTCATCTGCTCTAATTTCGTGTCCTCTTTTATTTTAAACCGTGTTCCATCTGTAAGCAACTGCCACTTGCCCTCCAGGGCAAAATAATTTTCAGAAGGCTCCTGTTCCGGATCAGAACATTTCCCGCCCGGAAGTCGAAATTCCACAGCTTCCTTATTCGCGTTGTAAATGATAAACAGCTCCTGCCAGGGTGCAGCGTTGTCTGTGCCAGCGCTTTCTGCAACAGCCTCCGGCTCAGCCCCTGCCCGAATGGTAAAGGCTACGCAGCCTTCCGGTGCGTCCACAAAGGAGATCTGATCCAGCACCTCCAGGCTTCTCTGCCTCCATGCCGGAAAACTCTTTCGCAGCAGGATCAGACCGCGGTAAAACTCCGCCAAATCCCGGTATTCATGCATCCGTGTCCAGTCGAGCTGATTCACTTTCGCCGCGGAGCGATAGCTGTTGTCGTCACCGTATTTCGTACGCGCCGCTTCCTCTCCCGCCTGTAAAAACGGAATCCCCAGGCAGGTAAAATAAATTCCTGCGGCAAGACGGTTCTGCGCCAGCGCTGCTTCATTATATGCGCCAAAATCCGGCTCCATACTGTCCGTCAGCGTATGCACCAGCTTGTCCCACAGCGTATAATTGTCATGGGCTGAGACATAGGAAACGGACTGCTGTGCAGACGATGGCTGATAACCGCCTGTTCCGTCACAGAAGCCCAGCACACTGGAACGAATCTGAGTCTCCAGTCCCTTTGCTCCGTTGACAAAGCCAGTCTCCTTGACTTCAAAAACACTGCCCTTAATGCTGTCCCGAATATCATCATTGAAAAATCCGATTCTGTCAGACAAAAGGGCTGCGTTACATTTCAGCGCCTGCTCATAGCCTGGCTGAATCGCAGTCTTGCCTGCCGTCCACGGTTCGCCGTACATCAAAATTTCTTTTCCACCCGACAGGCGATCCAGTGCCGCACGGATCTCATTCATTGTCTCCGTATCATGCAGTCCCATCAGATCGAACCGGAATCCATCCACATGATATTCCTTTGCCCAGTAGCAAATACAGTCGATCATATATCTGCGATACATCCTTCTCTCACTTGCCGTATCGTTGCCGCATGCGGAGCCGTCTGAAAAGCTGCCGTCTGCCTCCTGTCTGTAAAAATAATACGGAACAGTTTTCTGGAAAACAGAGTCTATGCTGAATGTATGGTTATACACCACATCCATGATCACCCGGATTCCCGCGCGATGCAATGCCTGGATCATTTCACGGCATTCCCGCACCCGTACTTCTCCACGATACGGATCGGTCGCATAGGATCCTTCCGGTACAAAATAATTGATCGGATCGTACCCCCAGTTATACTGGAGCTTCTTTCCGGTTTCATCTACCGAGCCATAATCATACATCGGTAATATCTGGACATGAGTGACACCCAGCCATTTCAGCCAGCTCATGCACGTCGGGTTTCCTGTATTTCCATCCAGACAGGTATCCTTTTCTGAGAACGCTTTATATTTCCCTCGATTTTCTTCCGAAACACCGCTTTGGGCATCGTGGGAAAAATCGCCTACATGCACTTCCCAGACAACGGGTGCCGGAGCCTTTGGCAGCTTCTCCTGATCCTTGTCCCAGCCCTCCGGCTCAGCTTTTTTCAGATCGATCACCATACTGCGCTGTCCATTTACTCCGGCGGCCTTTGCGTAAGGATCTGCAGTTTCCTGTGTCTGACCGTCCGCCGTTACCAGCCAGGTATAATAAACACCTGAAAGATCTCCGTTTTTATGCACACGGAAAACGCCTTTTTCTGTGCGTATCGCTTCTGTCCGGTCAAAGGGCTCTGCTGCACCCTCCTCTGCGCTTCCTGCCCGATACAGCAAAAGCTCTGCCCGCTCTGCCGTCGGGGCCCAGAGTGCAAAGTCTGTCCCCTGTGTCTGATAAACCGCCCCAAGGTCATCGCCCTCATATTCATAGGCTTCTTCAAATTCCTGCGAAGAAAGCAGCTCTCGCCATTCCCCCGGCGTCCGTTTCTGTGTTACATCTTCCATTTTCCTGCTCCTCCTGATCAAAAGTCATTCTCTAAAAGCGCGGATAAAATAACCAGTTTATACTTTTTATTGTAACAAAAGAAATGGAAGAACTGCAACTGCCCCGGCATGTTGAAATTCTTCCATTTCATATCAATTTTTTATGATTTTTACAAAATCAATCTTTTTCTGTCATTTTTCCGAAAAATCTGCTTTAGATCACCTTCGACAGAAACTCCTGCAGTCTCGCGTTTTTCGGATGATCGAAAAATTCTTCCGGCGTGTTTTCCTCTTTGATCCTGCCTTCATCCACAAACAGCACTCTCGTGCCGACTTCCCGGGCAAAGCCCATCTCGTGGGTAACGACCACCATTGTCATACCCTCGTGGGCCAGATCCCGCATTACACTTAAAACCTCGCCAACCATCTCCGGATCAAGGGCGCTGGTAGGCTCATCAAACAGCATAACATCCGGATGCATGCACAGAGAGCGAACAATAGCGATTCGCTGTTTCTGACCGCCGGACAGCTGTGCCGGATAAGCGTTTGCTTTTTCTGCAAGGCCGACACGTGCCAGCAGCTCCATCGCTTCTTTTTCCGCTTCCGCCCTGGACTTTTTTAACACCTTGATCGGTGCCAGCGTCATGTTTTCCAGAATCGTCTTATTTGCGAACAGATTAAAATGCTGGAACACCATTCCGATTTTCTGACGATATTGATTCAAATTGCTTTTCGGATCTGTAATTTCTTTTCCTTCAAATAAAATCTCGCCCGAGGTCGGCATTTCCAGAAGGTTTAAGGAACGCAGAAAGGTCGATTTACCGGAGCCGGATGGCCCTACAATAACGACTACCTCACCCTGGCGGATTGTCGCATCAATATGATCCAGCACCTTTGTCGGTCCAAAGGACTTGCAGAGCTGTTTGATTTCAAACAGAACCTGTTTTTCCTGTCCGTTATCGCTCATTGACACGCATCCTCCTTTCCAGTCTGCTGATCAGAGCTGAAAGTACACTCACACTGACCAGATAAATCAGAGCTGCCGCAAACAACGGCATATAAGGCTCATAGGTCTGACTTCTGACGGTATTCGCACCGTGCGTAACATCCGTCAATGCAATGTAACCGCAGATAGACGTCTCCTTTAACAGGGTAATGAACTCGTTGCCCAGGGCCGGCAGAACATTTTTAAATGCCTGAGGGATAATAATATGCCACATCGTCTGCACATAGGTCAGTCCCAGACTTCTCCCCGCTTCAAACTGCCCCTGATCCACAGACATGATACCGGAACGGATGATCTCCGCTACGTATGCACCGGAATTGATTCCGAAGGTCAGAATCGCAACCAGCCGCTTGCTGATGTCCACAGAACCGAAGACAATATAATACATGATCAGCAGCTGAATCATCGCAGGGGTTCCGCGGATAACCGTCAGGTACAGTCTGCAGATCACATTCAGAATTCTAACCGCCAGCGGAGGACGATCCAGCTTATCTGCAGATGACCGCACAACTGCGATCAATACGCCAATGACAACGCCCAGAATGACAGCGAAAAAGGAAACAACATAGGTTGTTCCCAATCCGTTGGTAAAATATTTCCACCGATTATCGGTTATAAAGTTTGCAATAAATTTGAGTTTAAAATCTTCCATATTATAATTGCTTTCCGATTATCTCTTGTAATTACTTTGTTACGATGATCACCTGGCTTGCTGTTGCATAGGTATCTGTGAAGTCTACGCTCAGCTTACGCTCATCTGTTACTGTCATGCCTGCTGCACCGAAATCAGCCTTGCCGGAAACAACTGCATTGACAATTGCATCAAATTCCATATCCTCGATCTTTAAGTCATAACCAAGCACGTCGCAGACAGCCTGCGCGATATCAGGATCGATGCCGACAACCTTCTGATCCTCATAATACTCATAAGGCTCAAATGTTGCATTGGTTGCCATAACCAGTGTACCGTTGGAACGGTCTACGCCTTCCGGAGAGGTATAAGGATGCTGTCCTGCCTCATCACCGATATAGTTGGAAATGATAGCATCCAGCGTACCGTCTGTCTTTAACTGAGTAAGCGCTTCATTGATCTTTGCGGTCAGCTCGCTGTTGTCTTTGTTGACGCACATTGCATATTCTTCAGAAGAAAGCTCTTCGTCCAGAATCTGTAAATCATCATTCTTTTCCACAAAAGCCTTTGCGGGATTGTAGTCGATCACTACGCAATCGATCTTGCCCTGCTTTAATGCCTGAATTGCATCTGCGCCCTTGTTGAAACGTTCTACAGTAGAACCGTCGTTCTGTTCATATTCCGTTGCCAGCTGATCACCTGTTGTACCGAGCTGAACACCGATCTTCTTGCCAGCCAGATCAAAAGCAGCGGTATCTGTGCTTTCTGCTTCTGTGGAGGCTGCTTCATCGGTCTCTGCTGCAGTGCTTTCTGCTGCAGTCTCTGTTGCCTGTACGGTTGTCTCTGTGGATGCAGAAGAACCACATGCTGCCAGAGAAGCAACCATGGCTACTGCCAATACGCTTGTCAGTAATTTTTTCATTTTCATTTTTCTCCTCCTCATTTCTGCGCACGTTTTTTGTGCATGCCGAGTTTGTGTCAAGTGCGCGCAGACACAAATCTCGCGATTGAAAAATCTTATTTTTCAATCTTCTCCTCTGATGTCTCCTTATTCTTTTATCTTTAGATTTATTTTATAAGACATCTTTCAACGGGATTTTCTTTTCCGCTGCAAATCCGTTTCATGACATCTATACTATCACACTTCCTTTAAAAATCAAGTATAAATTTTCACAAAATATTCACTTTTTTACTGCTTTCTTGTATAAATATTCACACAGATGTATATTATGTGCCGTTATGCATGCCTTTCTGTATATTTTTGTGTATTACACCTCGAAGCGCTCCACAGGCATCCGGGTCAGGGCTTTTGACTCCGACATCCTTTTACACAACCTTTACCCATTCCTAACCGGATCGTGATATCTTGCATTGCTCAAATGACTTATCATAAGTCTCGCAGTGAGGCAGACAGCATATGGCTTCAGGCATTCACTATATTTCATTTATCAGCCCGGAACAGAATACATCCGGCATCAAGGAGGAGAAACATTATGAAAAACAAACTGATCGCACTTCTTACACTGAGCGCACTGGCAATGGGAACTCTGGCAGGCTGCGGCAATACTGCTGCAACAGATACTGCAGCAAGTGCAGCTGGCACAGCTGCTGAAACTCCCGCCGAGGCTGTCAGCACAACAACTGACGAGGCTGCTGACACAAGCGCAGACAGCGCAGACAAATATGCAGACCTTTCCGGTTCCGTCAGCATGTCCGGTTCCACTTCCATGGAAAAGCTGGCAAACGCAGTTGCAGAAAGCTTCATGGAAAAATATCCCAACGTGACCGTAACTGCTGAGTTCACCGGTTCTTCCGCAGGTATTGAAAGCGTCCTGGCAGGCAGCGTTGACATCGGTAACTCTTCCAGAAACTTAAAGGACGATGAAAAGAGCGCAGGTGCAGTGGAAAACATCGTCGCAATTGACGGTATCGCAGTAGTTGCAGATCCTGCAAACAAGGTAGAAGACCTCACAAAGGATCAGCTGGTTTCCATCTACACCGGTGAAACAAAGAACTGGAGTGAGGTTGGCGGAGACGATCAGGCGATCGTTGTTGTTGGTCGTGAGGCAGGCTCCGGTACGAGAGGTGCGTTTGAAGAGCTGCTGGACATCGCAGATGCCTGCGTTTACGCAAACGAACTGGATTCCACCGGTGCCGTTATGGCAAAGGTTGCTTCCACCCCCGGTGCGATCGGTTATGTTTCTCTTGATGTTGTAGATGATTCCGTAAAAGCTTTGAAGCTCGATGGCGTAGACGCAACAGAAGAAAATATTAAGGCCGGTAACTACGCACTGTCCAGACCCTTCGTAATGGCAACTAAAGGTGAAATCTCCGAGCAGAAGACCGAAGTACAGGCACTGTTTGATTACCTCAGCTCCGATGAGGGCAAGGCTCTGATCAAATCCGTTGGCCTGATCACAGTTGACTGACAACATTTCTTTTCCAAAACACTCCCTGCTGGATGCAGGCCCGGCAATGTCGGACCTGCATTTTCCGGTATTGTGTGCATAACCGCATGGGAGATAACCTTTGATGAAAGGCAGTCTTCTGCAGGCTGCCTGCGGAATGGAGATTTTTATGAATTCTATTATCGGCAATAAAAAAGCAAGATCCGCGGTAGAACAAACTGCTGAGATCATTTTTACCATCTGTGCATTTTTCGCCGTTCTTGCAGTCATTTCCATTACAGTTTATATGTTTTTAAACGGTACTCCCGCCCTTACAAAGGTGGGACTTACAGAGATCCTGTTTGGCACAATATGGAAGCCAACCGCTGCAAATCCCAGTTACGGCATTTTATACGTCATTCTGACCTCCATCGTCGGCACAACCCTTGCGATCCTGCTGGGCGTTCCCATCGGCGTCCTGACTGCTGTTTTTCTTGCAGAAACAGCTCCGGAGCCCCTCTCTAAAATCGTCCGCCCTGCCATTGAGCTGCTCGCCGGTATCCCTTCCGTTATCTACGGTCTGCTCGGTATCCTGTTGCTGTGCCCTGCAATGTATAAACTCGAGCAGAAAATCTTTGCAGGCTCTGCGACCCATCAGTTTACCGGCGGTGCAAACCTCATTTCCGCCGTACTTGTCCTTGCGATCATGATCCTGCCTACTGTTATCAACATCAGCGAATCCGCCCTCCGCAGCGTTCCTGCCAGCTTAAAGGCGGCCTCCCTGGGTCTGGGGGCTTCCAGGATCCAGACAATTTTCCGTGTAACGATCCCGGCAGCCAAATCCGGTATCGCAACCGCCATCGTCCTCGGTGTCGGCCGTGCGATCGGTGAAGCAATGGCAATCAGCCTTGTATCCGGAAGCAGCGTCAACGCCCCTCTGCCCTTTCACTCTGTCCGCTTCCTGACAACCGCCATTGTTGCTGAAATGGGCTACGCAGCAGATTTACACCGTCAGGTACTGTTCACCATCGGCCTTGTCCTCTTCGTATTCATTATGATCATTAACATGACCCTGAACAAAATTCTGAAAGGAGAAAAAGAGTAATGAGCACAGAGCTTACGGCTCCCGGTTCCTCCAGTATTTTAAACAAAAAGATCCGGCCTTCCGATCTCATTCTCACCGTTCTGATCGATTTGGCTGCGGCATTTTCCATCCTTTTACTGATCGCGATTATGGGCTATGTCTTTTTCAGAGGCCTGCCCCAGATCAGCCTTTCCTTCCTGACCTCTGTTCCCAGCACCATCAAGGGAACCTTTGGTATCGCCGGAAATATCGTCAATACACTTTACATCGTTATCCTTACCCTGCTGATCGCAACTCCCATCGGTGTCGGCAGCGCGATCTACTTAAACGAATACGCAAAGCCCGGAAAAATCGTCCGGCTGATCGAATTTACGACAGAAACCCTTTCCGGTATTCCTTCTATCATTTTCGGTCTGTTTGGTATGGTATTTTTCGGAACCACCCTGGGACTTGGCTATTCCATCCTGACCGGTGCCCTGACCCTGACCCTGATGGTTCTTCCCCTGATCACGCGAAACACACAGGAAGCCTTAAAAACAGTTCCCGCGACCTACCGCAGCGGCGCACTCGGCATCGGCGCAACCAAATGGTACATGATCCGCACGATCCTGCTCCCCTCCGCAATGCCCGGCATTATCACCGGTATCATTCTTGCGATCGGACGTATCGTCGGAGAATCCGCCGCCCTTTTATTCACCGCCGGAAGCGGCTATCTTCTGCCCAAAACCTTTGCAGGATTTTTCAAAAAAATCTTCGAATCCGGCGGAACCCTTACGATCCAGCTGTATTTGAGCATGTCCAAGGCACAATATGACGCAGCCTTCGGAATTGCCGCTGTCCTGCTGATCATCGTCCTTTTTATCAACCTTCTGACCAAAATACTCGCAAAGAAATTCGATGTTTCCAAACTCGATTAACCGGAGGATAACGCAGACGCAGCAGCGCCTGCAGAATGGAGAATTCATGAGCAATATCAAAATCAGCACGAAGAACCTCGATCTGTATTACGGCGAAAATCACGCCCTTAAAAACATCAATATGAATATCAAGGCCGGAGCGATCACCGCCTTTATCGGTCCCTCCGGCTGCGGTAAATCCACCTTTTTAAAAACCTTAAATCGTATGAATGATCTCGTGGACAATGTAAAGATCACCGGTGAGGTCAAAATTGACGGCGAGGACATCTACGATCCCCACGTAGATGTCACTCTGCTGCGTAAAAAAGCCGGTATGGTATTCCAGCAGCCCAATCCTTTTCCCATGAGCATTTACGACAATATCGCTTACGGTCCCAGGATCCACGGTATCAAAAACAAGGCTCAGCTGGACGAAATCGTTGAAACCAGTCTGAAAAACGCTGCGATCTTCGATGAAGTCAAGGATCGCCTGAAAAAATCTGCCCTCGGTCTTTCTGGCGGTCAGCAGCAGCGTCTCTGCATTGCCCGTGCCCTTGCTGTTTCACCGGAAATCCTGTTGATGGATGAACCCACCTCCGCCCTTGATCCGATCTCTACCATGAAAATCGAGGACCTGATGGCAGACCTGCGGGAAAAATACACGGTTGTCATTGTCACTCACAATATGCAGCAGGCTGCCCGTATTTCTGACGATCTCGCTTTTTTCCTTGTAGGCGAAATGGTGGAATTCGGCGATACGAAGCAGATCTTTTCCCATCCGCAGGATAAGCGCACAGAGGATTATATCAGCGGACGGTTCGGCTGATCCTGACAGACCCTACCCGTTTTTTCTCTTTCCCAGCATAGGAAACAGGCATTACATTGCGATTTTTCATTTTAAATGGAGGTATCTATGACAACAAGAAAATTATACAGTGAAGAGCTGGTACAGCTTTCCGAAAGCCTGGAGGAAATGGGAAACCTCGTTGAAGCTTCCCTGAAAAATTTATTTTTTTCTATCGAAAACAAAGATATGCAGCTGGCAGAGCGGATCGTGGCCGATGACCGCAATGTCAACAACCTGGAGCGCAGCATCGAAGCCCAGTGCCTGATGCTCATTACAACCCAGCAGCCCATCGCACAGGATCTGCGCACGGTTTCTTCTATTCTGAAGGTCGTTACGGATATCGAACGCATTGGAGACCACGCCTCTGATATCGCAGAGCTGATTCAGCAGATGGATCACAAGCAGCTGGAACGCTATTCCGGACATCTGCAGCCAATGATCGCAGCTTCCCGGGAGATGGTACACGAGGCAGTCAGCGCCTTTGTCGCCCGGGATCAGAAAAAAGCGAATGATGTCATCGCTTCCGATGATATCATCGACAAGCTTTTTGATAAGGTAAAGAATGATATCGTTATCCACATAAAAGAAGATCGTTCCGATGCGATAGAGAGCCTCGATGCCCTGATGCTGGCCAAATACCTCGAACGCATCGGAGATCATGCGGTCAATATCTGCGAATGGGAAATTTTCCGGGAAACCGGAACCATTCAGGATACAAAGGTATTCTGAAGCTCCGCCCAGCCGCCAACAGCTGTTTTCACAATTCCTTCGCAATTTTTCCTTATAATCCTCACACTTTTCCAACACATTCCTCACAAATCCTTTTTATACTGTTTCTCAGATAAAGAGAAAGACCAATGGTTCAGCGTAAAGCTTAACGCTGAACCGTTTTTCCCGGCAGACTGATACCGATCAGGCAACTCGCCGGCAGAATAAGAAAAGGAGTGACAGTTATGTACGAAAATGAAAACCAGAGCTTCGACAACAGAGAGCAGGATTATCATTATACCAATACCCCGGAACAGCAGGCACCGACTCGTCCCCGCAAAAAAAATACGAATGCAGCACGCATTGCAAAAAAAGCCGGTGCAATTGCACTGAGCGCTGTTTTGTTTGGCGGCGTTGCATCCGGTACCTTTCTGGGTGTCAACTACGCGGCAGGCTATCGGAACAATGCTTCAACAGCTGCATCCTCGGAAAGTGCTTCCGCTTCTTCCCAGACAACAAGCTCTTCCAGCGGCCTGTTAAAGGCTACCACACCGGTCAGCACAGGCAGCACAGCATCCTCCGGAAGTCTGGACGTCTCCAGCGTTGCGGAATCTGTTATGCCTTCTATCGTATCCATCACAAATAAATCTGTACAGGAGGTACAGAACTATTTCAGCATGTTCGGCTACGGCGGTCAGGCTCAGGAGGTAGAGAGCACCAGCGTTGGTTCCGGTATTATCATTGGGAAAAACGATACGGAGCTGCTGATTGTCACCAATAATCACGTTGTGGAAGGCGCGGATACCCTTTCTGCAAGCTTCATTGACAACTCCGTTTATGAAGCAACCATCAAGGGTACAGATTCCGACAACGACCTGGCAGTCATCGCCGTTCCGCTTTCCAGCATTTCCGATGATACAATGTCCCAGATCGCAGTGGCTGCAGTGGGCGATTCCGATTCCTTAAAGGTCGGTGAACAGGTTGTTGCCATCGGCAACGCACTCGGCTATGGTCAGTCCGTTACAACCGGCATTGTCAGCGCCACAGACCGTACCCTTTCCTCTTCGGATTCCGATGACAGCAATGCCCTCATTTCCAGCACTGTTACCACAAAAGAGACACCTACCTACATCCAGACAGATGCGGCCATCAACCCCGGCAACAGCGGCGGCGCACTGGTCAATATGAAGGGTGAGGTTATTGGTATCAACTCTGCAAAGCTTGCCAGCACAGAGGTGGAAGGCATGGGCTATGCAATCCCCATCACCAGAGTATCCAGCATCATCGAAGAGCTGATGAATGAGACGACCAGAACCAAGGTTGCTGACAGCCAGAAATCCAGCATCGGTATCGCAGGCATCACCGTGGATTCCAACATCAACGCAGCCTATGGCATCCCCGCAGGTGTTTATGTAGCAAGCGTTACTCCGGGCAGCGGTGCAGAAGCGGCCGGCATCCGCAAGGGTGATGTCATCACAAAATTCGATGGTAAGACCGTCAGCACCATTCAGGAGCTGAAAGAAAAGCTGCAGTACTACGCAGCCGGAGAAGCGGTTTCTATTACGGTACAGTCTCCCGGCGAGGGCGGCATTTATACAGAAAAGGAGCTGACCATCACCCTTTCCTCCGCACAGAGCTCTGAAGAAAGCCAGTCTACTGACAACACACAGGCCGCTCCTGAAAAAGGAAACGGAACGCACAAAGCAATGGGATATCAGAACTGAAGCTGACAATAGCTTATTTAAAAAAGAATCCTGCGAAGCAGGATTCTCCGCCTGCGGCGGGTCGCAATATGCGACATGCTTCTTATCCGCCGCAGTGCGATCCTGCATGTTATAGGAAAATTACGAAGTAATTTCCTATAACATGAAAAAGCCGGTCGGCATGGAAGAAAATTCTTCTGTGCCGACCGGCTTTTTTTGTTCGTTACAGCTCACTCTTCCTCTTCTTTCTCCGGCAGAATCTTGCTGACCAGTGCAGATTCCACTCTCTGATCCTCCATTTTTTCCACATGAATATTCAGTCCGTTGACCTGCACATCAAACTGACTGCCATCCGCAGGAATGATCCGTAAACAGCTGAAGATCATGCCGCCTAAGGTATCATAATCAATATCCTCCGGCAGATCCAGATCCAGTGCTTCCGCAATGTCCTCAACATATGCGCCGCCTGAGATCCTCCACAAATTGTCCTCCAGCTGAACGATTTCCGGCGGCTCCTCGGAATCGAACTCATCGTAAATATTTCCGACGATCTCCTCCAGAAGATCCTCCATTGTAATAACCCCCGCCGTCTGTCCGTATTCATCGATAACGATGGCCATATGGATTTTTCCTTTTTGCATATCCCGGAACAGGTCATCTGCATGAATGGTATCCGGTACAAAATAAGGCTCTCGCAAAAGCTCCTTTAACCCTGACGGGCTGTCATTTTTACGATCCAGGAGATAATCCCTGGCATTCAGAATACCTATAATATCGTTAATATCTTCATCGTAAACCGGATATCTGGATAAACCGCTTTCCCGGATCGTCGAAATAATGTCCTCGTCCGCCTCATCCAGCGAAAAACAGACCATATCTGCTTCTCTCGTCATCGCATCCCGCACCGAAATGTCGTCAAACCGGAACACGTTTTGAATCCACTCCTGCTCATCGTGGTCTATCGTTCCTTTTTCCCCGCCAAGGTCAACCAGCCGCCGGATCTCTTCCTCCGTAACGCTGCGTTCTACGGATTCCGTTTTAAAGTGAAGCAGCTTTAAGATCAGCTTTGCAGACTTCGACAACAGCCATACCTCCGGATGCAGTACCACCGTCAGCACACCGACTACACTACAGGTTATTCTTTCTGCAGCTTCAGGCCGCTGCATCGCGATCCGCCGAGGCACCAGCTCGCCAAACAGCAGCGCAAAATAGGAAAGCACGACGGTCACCAGCACAACTGCCAGCACATGACAGACAGAAAGACTTATGCCGCTGGTTCCCAACCGTTCATACAACCATGCCATCAATCCGCCTGCAAATCCGTCCGCTGCAGCTGCACTGGCCAGAAATCCTGCCAGTGTAATCCCGACCTGGATCGTAGACAGAAAAATATTCGGCTCCTCTGCAAACTTCAGCAGACGCTGTGCTTTCCGATCGCCGTCCTCTGCCAGCTCCCGCAGCCTGTTTTTATTCAGCGATACAACGGAAACCTCGGACGCCGCCAAAAAGGCATTGACCAGAATCAGAATGATCAGTAACAAAAGTAGTTTTACCATGAATTTAAAATCTCTCCTTTTTCTACGACAAAGAGACATAACCCATTGGGAACTCCCAACAGGCTATGCCTCCTATAGCTTCCTCCAACAGAGCACAGACTCTGTCCATTTTGTATTGTGATTGGAATTCAGAAAATTCGTTTCCCCGTCAGGGTCCGCGTTATCCATGAAATTCGGTTCCTTCCCTGTATGAAATAAATCCTGTGCGAAGTGATCTTTACACAAAGCCCTTTTCTCTGCTTTATTTCAGGCAATCCGCTTTTGACATGTTTACTTTACCCATTATACAGAATCAGGAAAGGAGCTGTCAAGATTTTATTCAATCCCCTTCACTTCGTAGCCGGCATCTACGATTGCTGCAGTCAACGCTTCATCAGTTGCTGTGCCTTCTACAACTGCCTGCTTATCCTCCAGGCTTACGGTTACAGCAGTCACGCCCGCTACGCCCTCCAGTGCCTTTGTTGCTGCCTTTACGCAGTGCTGACACATCATGCCTTCGATTTTGATTGTTTTTTTCATGGTAGTCTCTCCTTTTGATTCATCATTTTGGGCTATTCTATCCGCAATTTCCGCGGCTGCCGTGCTTTGCTCCATCATACCGCCGTTTCCGGTTGTCTGCAACTCTGCAGTACCGCTCTCCTGCTTCCACTTCGGTGTAAAGAACCGGAGTCGGAGCGCATTCGATACGACGGATACAGAAGAGAAGCTCATCGCCGCCGCACCGATCATCGGGTTTAATAAAATATGGAACGCCGGATACAGCACGCCCGCTGCCACCGGAATGCCGATCGCATTGTAGAAAAATGCCCAGAACAGGTTCTGCTTGATGTTGCGCATCACCGCACGGCTTAAGCTTACCGCAGATGCTGCGTCCATCAGATCGCTCTTCATCAGTACGATATCCGCTGATTCGATCGCCACATCTGTTCCTGCGCCGATCGCAATTCCGACATCCGCTCTCGCCAGTGCCGGCGCGTCGTTGATACCGTCTCCCACCATCGCAACCTTGTGCCCCTGCTCCTGCAGCCGACGAACTTTTTCCTCTTTATCCTGCGGAAGCACATCCGCAATAACCGTCTTGATGCCAACCTGTTTTTTGATTGCCTCTGCCGTTCTTGCATTGTCGCCGGTCAGCATAATGACGTCCATTCCCATCTCCTGCAGTCTGGCAATTGCCTCCCTGCTGGTGGGTTTTACAACGTCCGCAGCAGCAATCACGCCGAGGAACTTTCCTCCCTGTGCAAAATACAACGGCGTCTTGCCTTCATCCGCCAGTTTTTCCTGCAATCCTGCCGCTACGGAAATGTCGATCCGGTTGGTTTCCATCAGTTTTCGGTTTCCCGCAAGGCATCGTGCCTTGTCGATCGTTCCCGCAATGCCCTGTCCCGGGATCATCTCATAATCCGAAACCTCCCGGAACGCTGCTGAGCATGCTTCCGCTTTTTTGACAATCGCCTCTGCAAGCGGATGGCTGGACATTTTTTCCAGAGAAAAGGCCAGCTGCAAAAGCTCTGTATACGCCTGCGTGTTTTCACCTGCTGTTTTTCCGTCTGCTTCCAGCGCGATCACGTCCGTCACAACCGGCTTGCCCTGGGTTACCGTGCCGGTTTTATCCAGAACAACTGTATCGATGCTATGTGTAATCTCCAACGCTTCCGCAGATTTGATCAAAATACCCTTCGCCGCACCCCGTCCGGTTCCCACCATGATCGCCGTAGGCGTTGCCAATCCGAGGGCACACGGACAGGAAATTACCAGCACAGAAATCGCAACAGAAAGTGCAAACTCAAAGCTCTGACCGGCAAGCAGCCAGAGGATTGCCGCCAACAGCGCTATTGTAATGACAACCGGCACAAACACACTGCTGACCCTGTCCGCCAGCTTTGCAATCGGCGCTTTGGAGGATGTCGCATCATCTACCAGCTGAATGATCTTTGACAGTGTCGTATGTTCTCCAACCGCAGTTGCTTCCATCTGAAAATATCCGGTTCGGTTGATCGTACCTCCGGTCACAGGATCTCCGGTCTGCTTGTCCACCGGAAGGCTTTCGCCGGTGATCGCAGATTCATCCACAGAAGCAAAGCCTTCTGTAATTTTTCCATCCACCGGAACCGTATCACCATCCCGGACAACCAGAATATCTCCATTCTGTACATCATCTACGGAAATTTCTTCTTCCTGTCCATTCCTTAATACCTTCGCGGTCTTCGGTGCCAGATCCATCAGCTTCGTGATCGCCTCGGACGTCTTGGATTTTGCCCGGGCCTCCATGAATTTTCCCAGAGTGATCAGTGTCAGGATCATCGCCGAGGATTCAAAATACAAATTCATGCCAAAGGTCTCGACCATATCCATATCTTCGATGGAAAAGCCCCAGGCGATTTTGTAAATCGCATAGATGCCATACACAAATGCCGCGCCGGAGCCCAATGCGATCAGCGAATCCATATTCGGAGAGCGATGCCACAGATTTTTCAATCCGTTTTTAAAATAATGTCCGCCTGCAATCAAAACCGGCAGCACCAGCAAAAACTGGGTAAATGCAAAAATCATATGATTTCTTGCTCCCAGCAGCCACGACGGCAGCGGCCAGCCAGCCATATGTCCCATCGAAATGTAAAACAGCGGGATCGTAAAGACTAGCGAAACGATCAGTCTCTGCTTCATCTGCTTTGCTGCCGCCGCAGCCGCATCTGTTGCACCGTTTTTTCCTCTGCCTGATGCTCCTGTCGTTTTGCTGCCCTGTGTCTGGTGAAGCGAAGCGCCATAGCCGATGTCTTCTACCTGATGAATAATTTTCCCGGAATCCAGTTCGGCTTCATCATAGGAAACCGTCATGCTGTTTTTCAGCAGATTGACGCTGCATTGCTGCATGCCCTCCATTCCGGAAATTCCTTTTTCAATTCGCGCTGAGCATGCCGCGCATGACATGCCGGTAATATCATAGGTTTCTTTTTTCATATATCTCCATTCCGCAGCCGTCCTGTATAGTCTTTCCTGCTTTACAGCTTTTAAACGCTGCCCTTAAAGAACTCATCTTGTCTTTTTTTCTATCCTCTGCTACCATTATAACAATTAGGATAGAAAAATAAAGAATGCACTATTTTGTAAGATACTACCCAAAAGGATAGTGTTCACCTCACAACAATAGAATGCGCGCTCTGCGAGCATTCTATTGTCATGAATAAGAATGGAGAAATCGCTATGGCTTCAAAAGAAAATCCCTCGGTCAATAAAAATTGCCCCGTTTCCGCTACAATCCGCTTAATCGGCGGCAAATATAAAGCGCTGCTGCTCTGGCACCTGACCGGTCAGACGCTGCGCTTCAACCAGCTGCACCGTCTCGTCCCCGAAGCGACGCCTAAAATGCTGACCCAGCAGCTCCGTGAACTGGAAGAAGACGGTCTGATTTCCCGCACAGTTTATCCTGTCGTTCCGCCCCGCGTCGATTACTCGCTGACGGCGCTCGGTGAAAGCCTTTTCCCGATTCTCGAAGCGATGTATCGTTGGGGCAGCGCCCTGATGCAGGACGAAGGGCTTACGCCGGCATGTACGATGACCGACAGCTACAGTACGACAAAAAAAGAACAGGAGGATTGCCCCTCCTGTTCCTGTCACGCACGTTCAAAATCCTGAGCTACACTTCTGCATGCCGGACAATTCCAATCCCGATGGGATACGGTCCGGTATGCACTCCAATTGTCGCACCGATCTGATAAATTCCGATTTCTTCAATTCCAAGCCGTTCCCGGATCAGGTCCTTCAACATCTCCCGAAAGCCGACCGCCTCTTCATAGTCATAGCCATAGCCGATACAAAAGCTGTATTCTCCCGGCTTTGCCTGTACCTCATCCAGGTATTTTTCCGTCATCTCCACCACCTTCTGCATCGATTTCTGACGACTTCTGGTAATGCCGGAATTGAAAATTTCTCCCTCCTTCAGTGTAATGAGAGGTTTGATTTTCAACGCACTGGCCGCAATTCCCGCAAGCTTTCCAATGCGTCCGCCATGCTTTAAGTAATCGATGCTGCCGATGGTAAAAAAGATCCTGCCGCTTTCCCGGATCGAAAGCAGGGCTTCTGTAATCTGCTCATATTCCAGTCCGAGATCCCGCAGTCTGCACGCTTCCAGCACAAACAGTCCCTGCAGCACCGTATCAAAGGTGGAATCCACCACCACGATCTTCGCCTCCGGGTACTCTTCCAGGATCATATCCTTTGCTGTAGTTGCTGACTGCAGAGAGCCACTGAACTTCGCCGTGATGCAAATACAGATCACAGGAATATTTTCTTTTACAGATTTTTCAAATACCTCATAAAAATCCTGTACAGATGGCATGGATGTCTTCGGGAATATCCCCGGATGATCCACCATCTGCTGATAAAAATCACGCACTGTGATCTCTTCTATTTCTTTATAATAGTGCTCCCCGTCAAACGAAACATAAAAGGGAACAACCTCAATATCCTTTTCTTTGGACAACTCCGGCGATAAATCCTGAGAACCGTCACTGATGATCTGTACCTTTTTCTGCATAAGTCCCTCACACAACACATGGTTTTAAAAACTACTTTTTGTAACTGTATGATTATAGCACAACCTTCAGGAAAGATACAAGTCATTTTCCGTACTCTTCTCAGCCTTCGCGGCCCCTGCAATAGCTGGAGCCGCGAAGCACCCGAACTGCTTTATTCCTCCCAGGTTTTATAATACCAGCCGTAGCCATTGCCCGGCAGTTTGATATTGCGCAGAACACATTCTCCTTTTCCGAGCAGATCCTGAAACGGTATTTCTCCCATGTCGATCCATGCCGTCTGGGGCTCATCCGAGAAGTTGAACACACCGACTACCATCTCGTTTTTCAGCTGTCTGCAGATACACAGCACATGGCTGTTATAGGTATCATAGGTCCATGCCGCAGCCTTTCCGGAAAAAGGTCCACATGTAAAGCGGGCTTTTTCCATCTTCTGCATGCCCTCAAAAATACGGTTCTGGACAGTGCCCTTTTCTGCTCTTTTCTTTTCCAGCTCCCAGCGAAAATGTCCTCTGTGTACATAACGGGAATCCGCCGCACGGTCTGCATCCGGATCATCCTTATAGGAATAATCATTGAGCTGACCAATCTCATCTCCGCTGTAGATAACCGGAATGCCGGACTGAATAAACAGATAGGCGTTGAGCATCAGGATTTTCTGAATGGCACGCTCAATTCTCGCCGGGTCCTTTGCCTGCAGCGAAGCCTCCAGACCGCACAGGGATGCCGTCGTTCCGCAAAGTCTCGCATCCTGCAATACAGGATCATCATTATACAGCTCTCCCCGCGCATCGCTGCCTGCTGCCATGCCCCGGAAATATTCATTCAGATACTTCTTATGCGGAATCTCCTGAATACCGGAGGGTTTTAAGAAATCATAGTCCAATCCCCAGCCGATATCGTCGTGACAACGCAGATAATTCAGGAACACATATTCCTTCGGCAGGCTGTTTACCACGTCCATCTGCTGTTTTAACAGCGCAACCTCTTTTGTTGCAACGGTATGCCAGGTTGATGCCATCGTCGTTACGTTATACAGCATATGGCATTCCGGTTTTTCGAGTGTTCCGAAATAGGGGACAACCTTGGCAGGCTCCATAACAACCTCACCCAGCAGCACAACGCCAGGGCAAACGATTTCCGTGATCATACGGATCATGCGCACAATGGTGTGTACCTGCGGCAGATTTCTGCAGTCTGTTCCCAGCTGCTTCCAGATATAAGGAACCGCATCGATCCTGACGATATCAATTCCCTGATTCACCAGATACAGCATATTATAGACCATCTCGTTAAAAACGACCGGGTTGGAATAGTTTAAGTCCCACTGATAGGGATAAAAGGACGTCATAACATATTTTTGGCACTCCTCCCGCCAGGTAAAATTACCGGGCGCCGTTGTCGGAAATACCTGGGGCACGGTTTTTTCAAACTCCTGCGGAATGTCCGGTGTATCATAGAAAAAATACCGATCCTGATATTCCTTTTCTCCTGCCAGTGCGCGCTTTGCCCACTCATGGTCTTCAGATGTGTGATTCATTACAAAGTCCATGCATACGCTCATCTTTTTCTCATGGCAGGCGCTGCACAGAGAAGCCAACTCCTCCATCGTACCCAGAGTCGGCTGCACCTTCCGGTAATCTGCTACCGCATAGCCTCCATCACTTTTTCCCTTCGGGGTATCCAGAAACGGCATCAGATGCAGGTAGTTTACGTTGCATGCTTCCAGGTAAGGCAGCTTTTTCTTCACACCCTTCAAATTGCCGGCAAAAGCATCGATATACATCATCATACCAAGCATATCCTGGCGGCTGTACCATGCAGGCTCCTGTTCCCGCTCCCGGTCCAGCTTCTTTTCTGATTCCGGGCGGTCCTGATACCATGCTTCCATCTGTTCACATAACTGGGTAAACATATCCTCTCTTCCCGGATATAATTCGCAGTACAGCCATTTGAGCTCATCCAAATGGCGCTGCAGTCTTTTCTGATATTCCTGCGCTGTCTTCATGTTCTTTCCTCTCCTTTTGCCGCGCGGCGGGCACAGCAGATTTTATTTCAATTTCGAACGCGGATGTCACAGCGCCCCCGCCAGCGTTGTGCTGCGATTTTTATTCCACTTCAACTACCGCATTCTGTCCGTTTAGCTCAAGCAAATACAGGCAATCCTTTTTCTCCACCTGCGCTGTTACATCCTCTCCGTTGCAAAGCACGCGCTTTACAGGCTCTTTGGATAAAAATCCGACGGTCTTTCCGCCACAGATTTCGCCCATTAGCCTGCCGCCGATCTCATGCATCCACAGTACCGCATCAAAGCTGATGTATTTATCCACAAGTCCCACAAAGGTTTTCCCCTCTGTGTCCTCCACAAACAAAAACCAGGTGAAATCCCCCGCTGCAAGGCGGTATTCTCTGCCTTCTTCTGCACTGCAGGCCGCAGCAGTCTGATTACGACAATCATAAATCCAGCAGTTTTTTCCGGAAAGCTCTGGAATATCCGATGCACCGATCCGATAGGTCTGTTCCTGATGGGTCAGATTATAAACGGCAATCACTCCGCCGATCTTACCATTTGCATATGCTCCGACATTTGTCAGCTTCAGCACGCCATCTTTTCTGGGATCACGAAACATACAATCCTGTGTCGGTCTTGCCGCCCGTAAAAGCTGCGGCAGCCTTCCGTCCGCATAGCAGAGCGGCGCTGCAACCTCCGGGGCTGTTTCTCCTATCCGATCGCTGAAATACACCGGTCCTCCGCTGATCGCACGCAGCAGGCTGTGGCGCAGACCATCCTCATGGCTTGTCCAGAACATATCCCAGTCGCATACATACAGCTCGCCCTGGTAGGGTGTATTGTATGCATTCTGGAGCAAATGCTCTGCAAATCCATCCTCCCGTTTTGGTACAAAATCATCGCTGTTTCGTGCAACCGCTGTCTGAGGACGGGAAAACATGTTCTCTGCCGCCATTCCCATACAGTTGATCACTGCACCGTCAAAGTACGCTGCCGCGCCCTCCAGCGCCCCGTGCATTCCCCGCGTCGCTGTCATCAGTGGAAGATCATTTTCAAAATAATTATGTACGGCGCTCTGTCCGTCCACTTTGGAAAAGCTGATGCCCTCCCGCTTCAGATATTCATACCAATCCCGGTAAAAGCCGTAGCCCTTGGCTGCATCCGGCCACGGGATCAACTTTCCGGGTGCATTTTGATATAAATGCTCCTGCTCTTTTGCTGCAAGGTCGCTTCCCGGCTCGATTCCGCCCCAGTAGCCGCCAAGTGCATGCCAGACACCAAACCAGTCCACCTGTGTATCCCGCTTTATATCACGGATCATCTGAGCAAATCCGTTGGGGAACTTTTCTTTTTCGGGCGCAAGGTCATAGAGTGCGTCTCCATGCACCGACAGCCAGCCGTCATCCATCAGCATCCAGCGCACCGGTACATTTTTTTCCGCAAATTCTCTGCCCTTTGCGCGAACCTTTTCTTCACTGATTTCCGTATAAAATGCATCCCAGCTGCACCAGCCGAGATATTTCAGCATCTCCGGCATATTCCGTTCCTCTTTCAAACGGATTCCGTGATACTCTGCCGCCCAGGCCATACACGCATGAACCGCTTCCTGCAGACTGTCCGCCTCCGCATATGCATAAACAGGCTCGTCCAGTTTGCTGATTCCGCCCTTGCAGGCGCTCATTCCGAAAATAAGCGTATTCTCTCTTCCGGGCTTTACCTGGGTCTTAAACTGTTTTCCCGGCATTGGAAGCAGGAAAAAGTATCCGTTTCTCAGCTTTCCGTAAATCGCCTGTGTCAGCTCCGGGATTTCCGAAAAATCATTGATAAATGCCGGTCTTGTCCACCAGTCGTTTAAAAGATACATTGCAGTCATCGCCTCCGGTCGGATATCCGTTTCCACCTCCAAAATAACCGGAAGCTCTTCCTCCAGATTATCGCTTCTCCTGCAGCCGTCCTGCTCAATTTCCAGCTTCAGCCAGCCGGATCTGACCTTTTTTTCTGTTCTATAGATAAATTCCGCTGTCACATTGTCCTGCTTTTCCAGAATAACCCGCAGAGCTTCTCCATTATCTTCCAGGACAAGGGGCAAAAGCACCTGCTCCGGTCTTCTCTGTCTGTGCAGCCGCAGGGCGATATTATTTTTTCTCTGCATAAACTCCTCACTTTCTGCCGTTGTACCGGCTCCTTCTGTTATGCTCCTTCTGTTATGCTTCCTCTGCGATCAAAACCTCATACGGGCGCAGACGCACCGTATTACCTGTAAAAGCAGCTTCCTTATAGTTGTCTGCAATCACCTGTCTGTACGCAACAGATAGCTTCAGCTCACGCGCTTCCGGCTGCATATTACATAACACGAGCAAAGCTTTACATTCAAAGCGTCTTCGATATGCGATCAGATTTTTCTCCTCCCGATAAGCCGGTGCAAAGGTGCCTTCGCTGATCAGCTCTGACCATTGGGAATGCAGGCGCAGCCCGATCATCTTCTTATACCATGCAAGCACGGAATCCTCGTCTCTCTCTTCCTGTGCTGCGTTCAGCCCTGTATAGTTGGGATTTACCTTTAACCAGGGTTTTCCTGTTGTAAATCCGGCATTTTCTGTATCATCCCATTGAAACGGGGTCCGCGCATTGTCCCGGCTTTCCAGCTGAACCAGGCGCAACGCTTCCTCCGGTGAAAATCCATCTGCCAGTGCGCGGTTATATTGATTATGAGTGGACACATCATTATAATCATCCATCGACGCATACGCACAGTTTCTCATGCCGATCTCCTGTCCCTGATAGACATACGGTGTGCCCCTCAGCAGCAGATACATTGATGCGAGCATCGTTGCCCCATAATAGTTTCTTCCCTCCAGGGGCAAATAATGGTCGATCGATCTGGGCTGATCGTGATTCTCCGTGCAAACACCAAACCATCCCCTGTCTCCTGCCATTTCGTGACTGGAAAACAGCTCTCTTTTCAGATCCTCCGGCGTCCAGTCCTGTCGGTCATACCAGAAATAGTTCGGTCCCTTTAATTCCAGCTGGCACCAGGAGAACTCAAACACCATAGAAAAAACACCATCTTTTAAGGAAATAAACGAAAGCAGTGTCTCCGGAGTCAGACCGGCTGTCTCGCCAACCGTCAGTGTCTCCCTTCTTCCGTATGTCCGGTCTCTGAACTCCCGCAGCAGCACTTCGATTCCGGGCTGATTCAGTGCACCGTGTGCAACGGATACCAGACCATCCTCCCCGTCTGCAGGATAAGAGGGCAATCCAGACTCTTTTTTCAAATAGGTGATGGCATCCAGACGAAAGCCCCCGATGCCCTTATCCAGCCACCAGTTGACCATCTTATAGATTTCTTCCCGCAGCTCTTTATTTTCCCAGTTTAAGTCGGGCTGTTTTTTCGTAAAAATGTGCAGGTAGTAATAGTCCGTTCCTTCGATCGGCTCCCACGCGCTTCCGCCAAAGATGGATCTCCAGTTGTTCGGTGCTTTGCCGTCGATTCCTTTTTTTATATAAAAATACTTGCCGTAAGGTCCTTCCGGATCTGCTTTTGCTTTTCGAAACCACTCATGCTCGTCGGAGCAGTGATTGACCACCAGATCCATGATGATTCGGATGCCGCGTTTTTTCGCTTCTGCGATCAGCTCATCCATGTCCTCGTCCGTTCCAAAGGCTTCATCTATATGATAATAATCTGCAATATCGTAACCGTTATCGTCCATCGGGGATTTATAAACCGGACAGAGCCAGATCACATTTGCCCCGAGGTCACGGATATAGTCCAATTTTTCAATAATACCGCGCAGATCGCCGATCCCATCCCCATTCGCATCATAAAAGCTTCGGGGATAAATCTGATAAACGACTGCCTTTTTCCACCACTTTTCTTTTTCCATGAGCAAAATCCCCTTTTCCTGATAAGATAATGTCGGGTCAAAAGCCCCCGACCTTGATGCCTGTAGAAGGCCTGCTGTTTTACTGCTTCCCTGATACAACGAAAACCCGCACAAGGCGGGTTTTCGCAATTGCCGGCAGACACTCGGCAGCTATGAGGTTTTCTCATCATCCGACACTGCCAGTCTGTTTACATCTTAACGGCACCTTCTGCCACACCTGCCACGATATACTTCTGCAGGAAAATATAAAGAATGACAATCGGGATGATCGTTACCAGCACAGCCGGGAAGATCAGCTCCCACGGGTTACCGTACTGACCTGATGTCAGCTTGGCGAAGTATAACTCCAGCGTCAGGGTTTTCACTCCGTTGCTGTTACCGATTACCAGGAAAGGAAGCAGATAGTCGTTCCAGATCCACATACCGTTTAATACGATAACAGTAACTGTAGTTCCCTTTAACAGCGGGAATACTACTTTAAAGAACATCTGAAAAATGTTGGCTCCGTCAATGATCGCCGCTTCCTCCAGAGACTGGGGAACGCTCTTGATAAAGCCATGATACAGAAATACTGACATACTCAGTCCAAAACCGCCGTACATGAAGATCAGTCCGGGGATGTTCTTGAGTCCTATTTTCTCAAAGAGATCCAGCAAAGGATACATCAGAGACTGGAAGGGGATCAGCATTGCTGCGGTAAATCCAAGATAAAGTACAGTACCCAGGATGCTCTTGCTTCTTACCATTACCCATGCTGCCAGAGAAGAAACCATAACCAGAAGCAGCACAGAAATGAAGGTGATCACAAAGGTGATCCAGATGGCGCGGAAGAAATGGATCTGCTGCGCCGCACTGATAATATACTGAAAGCTCCAGGAAGAAGGCGCGCTGACCGGTGAATCCACGATCTCATTGTTGGATTTGAAGGAATTGAAGATCAGGAAAACCAGCGGAGCCAGTGTATAAATCGCAACGAGGGCCAAAATCGCGTGCATCAAGGCCTGACCTGTTTTATGACGTCCCTGCATGCTCATTACAGCTCCACCTCCTTCTTAGATGTAATGGAAACCTGAACCAGGGTTACAGCTGCGATCAGCACAAAGAAGATAACAGCCTGTGCCTGTGCAAGACCGTAGTCCGGGGGAGAACCGTCACGGGTTGTATACAGGATCTGCATCGCCAGCATTCTGGTACTGAAGTTACCGTCTGTCAACGCTACGTTCTGATCCAACAGCATGAAGCATTTGGACAGTGTCAGGAAAAATACGATAGTAAAGGATGGCATCAGCATCGGAACCGTGATGCTCTTAAATCTCTGCCAGGTACCTGCTCCGTCAATCGCCGCCGCTTCCGACAGATCCTTCGGAATATTATTCAAACCGGTGGTATAGATGATCATCATATAACCGGCCATCTGCCATGTGATCAGCATTACCAGGGCAAACAGCGCCTTGGTGTTGTCCTGCGTCATGTTACACAGCGCAGGAATGGAAATGATTCCGTCTTCTCCGAACAGAATCTTGGAAAAAACGATTTCAAAAATGAACTGCCAGATATAGCCCAGTGCCAGGCCACCTAACAGGTTCGGCAGAAAGTAGATCGTGCGGTATGCCGCAGCGCCTTTGTTCAGGCTGGTTGCCAGAAGCGCCATTGCAAGGGATACCACGTTGATCGCTACAACTGCCACAAGCGTTACCTTAATGGTATATACAAACGCATCAAGGAATTTTTTGGTTTTAAATGCCTTAACATAGTTGTCGAAGCCAACAAACGCTTCCCAGAAATGATCACCGCCTGCAAAGTAGGTACCTCTCCAGGCTGTAAAGGAATAAATGACACCCATGATGAACGGGATCACAATTACCATAACAAACAAAATCAGGGCCGGAAGCGCTAACGGTACAAATCTTTTTTTATAATATCTGTCCATTACGTCTCTCCTTGTCTTTTCTTTTCCCCTGTCGTTTTCCGGCTTTGCCGGAAAGAGGAGGCTGCCGCAATCCATGTCGCATGCTTGCGGCAGCCGGAAAATCCTGTATTACAAAATTCTGTTTCGTTCTGTCACTTTTTATATGGCTCGGTCGAGATTATTCCAGACCAGCCATTTCAGCCCAGCTGCTGATGGCATAATCTGCGATATCGCTGTAAGCGGTTTCAGGCCATTCTGCAGTATTTACATAGTTCTCCATCATCTGCAGACCGAAGTTATCGGTAGCCCAGCCCTTAGGAGCGCCTGCGTATGCGTTGGTCAGAGTCTTATCCGCAGCCATGTAGGAGATAATGGAATCGCCCAGGCTGTAGCCAGCGGAGGTTGTTGCAGGATCAGCGTTGTAAGGGATGAAGGACATTTCTTCCACAACGAACTTCTGACCTGCTTCAGAGGTGTTCAGCCATACAAGGAACTCTTCTGCCAGTTCTTTTTCTTCATCAGAAACCTTGTCGTTGATGCAGTAGTAGTTCGGTACGAATACCGGAATGGACTCAAGCATATGCTCAACTGTCAGACCTTCTACCTTGATGTCATCCTGTGTGAAGGGCATCTTAATGGGCAGGAAGGTCAGGGTATCAACGATGTCAGCATTTGCTTTCTTGATGTTCTCGTATGCCCAGTTGCCCTGCTTTATGAAGATTGCCTTGCTGTTTGCAAAGGTTGCTACAGAAGGATCATAACCATTGGTGGTTGCATTGATCAGTTCCGGTCCTCTGGGTGTTGTTGCATTGGCGGTCTTTAAATCCAGAGCCTTTGCATAAGCTTCGAAAGCACCCTTGCCAGCCTGCAGCTGTTCCAGAGTAGCTTCGCCGGCTGCCTTGGAATCCGGGAAGATCGCGTCTACTGCAATGTTAACGAAGTGGTCACCATAGGTCCATTTTTCGGAGCCTGCTACAGAGAATACACCTTCCAGAGTAGCTGCCTTGCCGGTCTTCTCTGCTGCCAGTGCGAATTCCTGACCGCTTAAGGTAACGCTTCCTGCTGTGCCTTCTTTGATGTAGCTCTGCAGAGTCAGAACCATCTGCTCAAACTCGTCATAGGTTGCTGTCTTGAATGCTTCAAGGAAAGCGTCTACCTGATCTTCACCAAACAGAGCTGCCAGCATCTCTTTATCTACGATGTAGCCATAGCCTTCTACGTTATAAGGAATACCGTAATTTGCAGTGCCGTCTGTCAGGTTGAAGTTCTCCGGAATATCAGCTACCAGCTGCTTGAACTCTTCATTGGTTGCCTTGGAAAGATCCATTGCAAATCCGCCCTCTGTCCATTCAACCAGAGATTCGGAGTTCATGCAGGAGAAGATCGCCGGCTTGTTCTTGGAGTTCATTTCGGTACGAAGTGTGTCATCACTGTTAACGCCGGAACCCAGGGAGAATACCTTAACCGTAACACCCTTTTCCTCGCCGAAGGCCTCTGCTGCAGCTGCCATAGCGTCTGCGTTCTCACCCTTGTTGTTAAAGATGTACAGGTCGTAATCAGCGGAACCTGTAGAGGTGGAAGCTGTGTCTGCGCCGCCTGTGCTGGAAGAGGAGCTTCCGCAGCCTGCCAGTGCGCTCACTGCCAGCATGCCTGCCAGTGCGAGGGATAACCATTTTTTACCTTTCATTTCATAATCCTCCTTGTTTCTTTATGGATTCTGAGAAGCTGTGGTTTGTAGAAGTTGTCCTGCAAACCCGCTGCATCCTGTAATCCTTTTAGAGCTCTTGCCTAATGTACGGAGCTCTTGTTTCCTGATGAGGTCATCATAGCACCCTGTTCTACGTATGTCAACCGGTAACATGTGCATCTTTTATACTTCTGTCCCTTTTTACAAATTTAAAATGCAATATTTGTACAGTTTCACGAAACCATTTTCTATTGTCAGCTACGCAAAAGTTCCAATTTTATACTATTTATGCTATTTTTCTCATTATGTGGTATATTAAATGTGTTTCCGAAATACATATTGTGTTACCGATGACATGCGATACCAGGGTCACAAGATCTTTCGCCCACAGGAGCTTGCTCATAAGTGGGCGAAAGATCTTGTGACCCGCCCAGGAACGTTAAAATGCCGGAGCTTTTTACGCTCCGGCATTTCTCACACCAGTTTCTATTATATTTCCGTCTTCAAAACCGTAGTCCCGCGCTGCACCAGCCGTACCGGCAGTACAATTTTCTGGGGAACAGGCTCATTCTTCAGGCTTTTCGTAATATACTCCACACACAATTCTGCCATTTCCTCCACCGGCTGATGGATCGTCGTGATCTGGGGTGTTGTAACCGTCGATATCATCACGTCGTCGAAGCCGACCAGCTGGATATCCTCCGGCACGCGTTTGTCCATCTGTGCGCCTACCTGGATCACCTGAGAGGCGATCAGATCACTACTGGCAAAAATTCCATCCACATCTGGAAACTCCTGCAGTGCCCTGCGGATAAAGTCTTCATAATGCATGGAGCCGTACTGCAGTCTGTCGCTCACCAATATCCGATATGGAATTCCCGCCCTTTTACAGACATCAGCAAATCCATCCGCACGCCGGTCCGCGGGCATATCCTTACCGGCGACGCCGCCGAAATGTAAAAGATTTTTACAGCCGCATTCAATCAGATGCTCTGCTGCCAGCTTACCGCCCTGATAGTTGTCACACTGTACGGAAATCGTATCATCATCCTCTCCCCGCTCCAGATTCACGACTGGGATGTTCATTTTGCGAAATTCCCGTGTCTGAACATATTTGCTGCACAGCACAATGCCCGCCACACGGTTTGACATGCACATATCCAGATAATCCTGTTCCTTTTCCGGCTGCTCCTTTGAATTACACAAAAGCAGCTTAAAGCCCTTTTCCGCTGCTGAGGATTCTATATTACTGATCACCTTTGTAAAAAAAGGATGCGAAATATGCGGCACGATCAGCCCGATCGTATTGGTATACTGTTTGGAGAATGCACGTGCCAGCTCATTTGGCTGATAGTGCATTTCTTCCATTGCTGCATATACCTTTTTCCGCGTCCCTTCACTGATATATCCCCTGTTGTTTATAACACGGGATACTGTTGTTGCCGTTACACCCGCCCTCTGGGCGATATCCTTTAAGGTTGCCATTTTCTGTCTCTACACTCCATTTCAAATCAGGAATATTCCTCTCCCACTAGTATTATAAATATTATTTCGCAAAATATCAACCGGTAACATATTTCCGTTACAGTTCACTCGTACCCTTCTGAGTTCAGATTCCGTGCTTGCACGAAAATCTGAACTCAGAAGGGTACGAAGGGAGCGCCATTTTATGAGCAAAAAGAGCTGCAAAGCAGCGGAAAGCATCGAAGATGCGCTTCTGCGAATGGCGTGAGTGAACTGTAATATATTCCCAGAGTACAGATTCCTTCACAGCGCCCGCGTCGATTCCTGTTCCAGTAATTCTCCCGGAAAAATCTTATGCTGATGGCTGCTTTTGCCATCCAGCAGATCAAAAAGATGATGGACAGATTCTTCTGCAATTTCCCGGATCGGCTGACGGATCGTCGTCAGGGTCGGATTGTAATAGCTGCACAGCTCGATTCCGTCAAAGCCCGCAACAGAATAATCCTGCGGGATCCGTTTTCCCGCCTCTGCGATCGCCCGACAGGCTCCCACTGCCATCGTATCTGAAAAAGCAAACACTGCCGTAAACTCTTTTCCTTCATCCAGCAGTTGTCTGGTCAGAACATAACCGTTTTCCATACTGTAGGACGGAAGCTTCGGATTCATATAGCAGATCAGTCCCTCATCCGGTTCGATTCCCCGTTCCCGAAGTGCCCGCAAATATCCCATCAAACGCATCCGGCCGATGCTGACGTCTTCTTTTTCCGCAGCGAGCACCGCGATTTTGCGGTGTCCCAGTCGGATCAGGTAATCCGTCATCCGGTATCCTTCTTTTTCATCGTCAACAGACAAGGTGGAGTAATTATCATGCCGGATTCCGTCCGGTCCTTCTCCGACTGTTGAGAGAATAAACGGTATCCGCAGCTTACTCAGCTTTTCTTCTGAATGGACAAAATGTCCCCCCAGAAAGATCAGACCTGCCAGACGTTTTTCCTTTACCAGCTCCAGCGCCACATCAACCTCATCCTCATCCGATTCAACGTGCCGGATCACCATGGAATACTTCTTCTTTTTGATTTCATCCTCCATGATCTTGATCGCTCCGGCAAAAAACGGGTTTGTTAATCCCTTCACAAGCACAGCGATACACTTTCCGTCCGTCCGCTTCAGATACCGTGCACTGTTATTCGGAATATACCCATACTTCTGAATGATGCCCATTACCTTCTGCTTCGTTTCAGGATTGATATCCGGATGGTTATTGATCGCCCGGGATACTGTGCTTACTCCAACGCCGCACATCCGTGCAATATCTTTAATTGTGATCTCTTCCATCTCTCTGTTTTCCTGCTCCATTGCTTCTCTGCCCTACCATACTTATTGTTTCGACCGCAATTTCAAAGTTTCGCGTTTTCTCCGACATTTTATAGGAAAACCCCCGTAAAGTCAAAACAATCACAAAATTGCAAAAAGCCGTCCGGCTGTTTGCAGTAGCCGAACGGCTTTATTCTTTTTTCTAAATATGTATTTTTATTCCGGTACGCAGCTCATCCTTTTACAGCACCAGCTACAACGCCCTCGATGATGTACTTCTGGCATGCCAGATAAAATACAATGATCGGAATGATGGCAAGCACCAGGACGCCCATCATCGCCCCCATGTCGACAGAGCCATATCCGCCCTTCAGATACTGAACTGCGATGGGAACTGTTTTATACTTCGTCATATCCAGTACAAGATACGGAAGCAGATAGTCGTTCCAGATCCACATCGTCTGCAGGATTGCAACCGTAATACAGGTTGGCTTCATAATCGGCATAACAATTCCGAAAAAGGTCTGCAGCGGCGTACAACCATCGATCATCGCAGCCTCTTCAATTTCCAGCGGGATGCTCTTTACAAAGCCGCAGAACATAAAGACGGAAAGCCCTGCGCCAAATCCCAGATATACAATGACGATACCAAGCGGATTATTTAATTTCAGCATATCCGCAAGCTTGGACAGGGTAAACATTACCATCTGGAACGGAACGATCATCGAAAACAGACACAGAAAATACAGCGCAGTTGTAAAACGATTCTTTACACGGCTGATATACCACGCACACATGGAGGTACACAGGATGATCACGCCAACAGACAGCACCGTAATAAAGAGAGAGGTAAAGAACGCGTCAATAAAGCCGGTTCTCTGGATTCCCTTGATATAGTTTTCGATGCCGACAAACATCTTGTCCGTCGGAATGGCAAAGGGTTTCTTACTGATGTAGGCCTTCTTTTTAAAAGAGTTAATCACAACCAGCGCGATCGGAAATACATAGGCAATGGAAATCAGGGTAAAGACCAGCGTAAAGATCCAGCCATGCTTTGCTTTTCTCACATTCATTACTGCTGTACCTCCTTTCTACGTGTCAGCCAGTTCTGCGTCAATGCGATCGCTGCTACCAGCAGGAAGAATACGACCGCTTTCGCCTGACCGACGCCCTCCCAGCCGGTACGTCCATAAAATGTACGGAAAATATTCAGCGCCAGCAGCTCGGACATGTTGGAGGGCTCGCCGTTTGTCAGCGCCAGGTTCTGGTCGAACAGCTTAAACGAATTGGTCAGGGTCAGGAATGTACAGATCGTAATGGAGGGCATTACCATCGGAATTGTCACGTTTTTCAAAATCTGTCCGGAAGTCGCACCGTCAATCTTTGCAGCCTCGATCAGATCCCCGGGGATATTCTGAATTCCGGCAATGTAAATGATCATCATATAGCCGATCTGCTGCCAGCACATCAGAATAACCAGTCCCCAGAAGCCATAGACGGAGGAATAGGTCAGTGTCCGGTTCATATACAGCAGTACACCATTTAACAGAAGCTGCCAGATATAACCCAGGATGATACCACCGATCAGGTTCGGCATAAAAAATACTGTCCGGAAGATATTTGTCCCCCGAAATCCCTTTGTCAAAAGCAGTGCTACCGCAAATGCAAGCACATTGATCAGCACAACCGTCACAACTGTGAAAATCGCTGTATACCACAGGGCGTGTACAAATGAAGCATCTGTAAAAATTTTAAGATAGTTTGAAAAACCGATAAACTTTGCATCTGTTACCGTCGTGAACTTGCAGAAGGACAAATATACACCCATCGCAAAAGGCGCAATAAATCCAAGGATAAATGCAAGAAATGTGGGCAGAACAAAAATCGGCCAATACCGTCTGATTGCTTTCTCCATAATTTCCTCTCATTCTGCCGCTTTCGTGTTCTCTGCATCCGCACAGGCGGCATTGTTTCAAAACATCTGTAATTACCGCACGTGAAGCAAAAATCCCGTGCGTTAAAGGGAAAGGGCGGGCACATAGCCCGCCCTCTGATTATGATCCTCTTTGTTTGCCTGCATACTGAGCTTTGATGCAGGGCTCTTATACAGCTGAATTATTCCGCATGTGCTGCGTCATACTCTGTCTTCCAGCCATCTACGAATGCGGTTACAACAGCATCCCAGTCGCCGGTGCCCTGAGCATACTCAAGCAGTGCGCTGCCGACGCCGTTTTTCCACTCTTCAGAAGGCATTGTGGTGAAGTTCCATGATACAGGTGTCTTACCAGCTTTGGTGTACTCGTCATTTGCAAGTACCAGCGGGTTCTGAGACTGATAACCGTCTTCAAAGGTCTTGAAAGGTGTTACAAAGCCCATGGTGTTTGCCAGAGCGTCACGACCGGTATCGCTGGTTACAACCCATTCCATGAAGTCCAGAGTTGCCTGGATATCAGCAGGATCTGCATTCTTGTTTACACACCAGTAGTTCTCGGAACCGGTGCACAGGCCCTGATTTTCTTCGCCTTCTGCGCCAATATAGATAGGAAGCATGCCAAGATCTTCATCTGCTACTTCGTTATCCTTGATGTCGTTGTAAGCCCAGGTACCATTCTGATAGAAGACAGCTTCGCCAAGTGCAAATTCGCTGGCAGCATCTTCACCAGTCTTACCGGACAGCAGAGCCGGATCACAGGTAGAATCTGTGATGTAAAGATCGAAGATCTGTTTGTAGTTGTCCAGATAGGTTCCCTTGATAGCAGGAGAAGAGGTAATTCCGTCTGCCTTATATTCATAGTACAGAGGCAGGTTTGCCAGATGTGTCTTAAATCTCCAGTCAGAGGAGGAATCAAAACCGGTCGAAGCGAATGCACCTTCTACGCCAAGGTCATCCTTGTGAGCCTGAATGCCATCTGCAACTTTTTTCAGTGCTTCGAAGTTGTTCAGCTCATCAATGGATTTGATCTCTGCATCGTCCAATGCAAAATAGTCATTTAACAGTGCCTTGTTGTAGATCAGACCATATGTTTCAATTACATATGCAATACCCTGAACAGCGTCGCCATCCTTTAACACATAATCATCTGACTGTACGTTCTTATAAACCTCGCTGTCCTTTAAGTCATAGCAATAATCCTTCCAGGAAGCTAGACCAACAGGACCATTTACCTGAAACAGAGTAGGTGCTTCTGTCTTTGCCATTTCGGACTTCAGAGTAGATTCATAGGTTCCGCTTGCTGCAGTTACAACAGTTACCGGTACGCCGGTTTCAGCGGTGTAATCCTCTGCAAGAGCTACCCAGTCATCTGCCTGTTCGGGTTTGAAGTTTAAGTAATAAACCTTGCCTTCGCCTGTGGCAGCAGCCTCTTCCGTTCCAGTCTCTGCCTCGGTATCTGCAGCTTCGGTCTTTTCCTCAGTTGCTTTCGTTTCTGCCGGAGCAGCTCCGGTATCTGCGGCAGTGCTTCCGCAGCCTGCAAGCATCGTTGTTGCCATTGCCGCACTCAGTAATACACTGATCAGTTTCTTTTTCATAGCTTTACCTCTCCTTTTTTATTGGTGACAGGCGCTTTTCTTAGCGCATTTTCTGTCTGTTTCCATCCCGGAACTATTCCCGGGAACGCTTCCGGAAACGTTTCCGGAACCTATGGTTGTATCTTACCACGAGGTAAACCATGCGGCAATATCAATTTATTCAGATTGCATGTTTGTTTTTTAAGAACTTGTATATTCTATACAAATTGCATATTTTTTCATCGAAGTGCCTGTGTGATTCCCTTCACTGACGACAAATACTCCATTGGGGACATTCCCGTTTCTTTTTTAAACTGTCTGGAAAAATATTGTACTGATCCATAGGACAGACGGGCAGCGATTTCAGTGATGTTGCAATTTTCTTCTCGCATCATTTCCCGTGCACGTCGGATCTTCATTCTGCTGAAATATTCCATTGGTCCGCATCCGAACTCCTTATGGAAAAGATGCTGCAGCGTAGACCGGCTCATATAAAAAACATCACAGAGTGTATTCATATCGATTTGCTCCTGAACATGCTCCTGTATATAGTGGACGACCTGAATCAGTCGGGAACTTTTCAGATGTGCTGTCTCTTCCGTCAGCTCAAACCGTTTGGAATCGTCCGCCTTTTCTTCCCGCTCCCTGCGCAGCGTCAGCAAAAACAGCTCCAGATTCAGCAAAATCATCTGCTGTGCGCCGTAGGGCGCATCCTCCCGAAGTCCTACCTGCTCGATCCAGGGAATATTGATCGGTGTGCTGAGTGCCTCTCTGGCAGCGCTGACCAGTGCAGATAAAATCAGGCGTTCTTTCTCATTTAAAATAAATGCTTTTTTTCGAAAAAAATCTACTCCCGGGCTGTCCGTCACAAAAGAAACCGCTACCAGATTGATCGCCGACTTTCCAACCGCCCGAAACGCATGAAATTCGTTTGGTTCATGGAACACGATATCCCCGGCTCCCATCTGCAGCTCCCAATCCCCTGCGCGTACAAGAATATTTCCTTTATCTACATATAAAAATTCCCAGAAATCATGACTTTCTCCCTTAAAAGCGAAATCCTTCATATATTCAAAATAATGTATTGTGATAATCGCAGGGATCGTAATTTCCCGTTTCAGCTGCGTTTTCACATATGTCATTTGCTCATCATCTCCATCTGTCTGCCACCGTCTATAGCTCTCATCCTGCCATGCCTATTTTATCAAAAGTTGTCGGATTGTACAACAATACTGCACAAAAGGTCAACACAGCAACACCCATATGAAATATAATGAATCCAGCTGTATAGCGTATTTTTACACATGTATTATACAATTACTTCCCTACAGGAATGTGCGAACGTGTTAAAGGAGCAGTTGCTTTATGAAAACAATTTCTGCCGGAGAGCTTACTGTTTTATTAAATGAAGAAACGCTTTCGGTCACCGTCAGACACAAACATGCTGAATGGTCGACTCTGGATGGATTTATTCCTGTCCTGCAGTGTAAGGAAGGAATCTTCCCCTTTACTTCTGCCTCTTCTGTTTCCCATGAACTTTTTAAAACAGGCGTCGGCACCGGCATCCGCAGCACCTTTTCCGGTTTTTGCGGCACTCCTTATACATTTGAAACTCTGATCTGGATAGAACAGACGACCGAAGATGTCCGTTTCGAATGGCTTCCGGTCACGGAGGACGATCTTTGTGTGGAAAAGGTTTTCTGGCCCGGTGAATTTTCCTTTGAAACACCCTCCAAAAACTGGTATACTGTTCTGACAACCGGTCAGGGACTGTTGGTTCCCAACACCTGGGAGACACCGCTTTCCCCGCTTCCGTTCAACGGATTTTTCGAAACCTCCGGCGGCTACATGCCGTGGTTTGGCCAGGTAAAGGACCGCGACGGTTACATCGCGATCTGCGAAACGCCCTGGAATGCCGGCTATACGGCAGACCATCCGGCAAACGGCCCTTACACCCATGTAAGCGTTTACTACGAACCCAGCCTTGGTAAAATGGATTACCGCCGTGTTCTCCGTTATACATTCGTTTCTGACTGCGATTACAACGATCTCTGTAAAGTATATCGCCGTTATGTCAGAGAAAAAGGACATCTGCGCACGCTCGCTGAAAAAGCTGCACAGAACCCTTCCGTAAACGATCTGATCGGATGCAAATTTATGCACACCGGCATTAAGACAGTCGTACAGCCGGAATCCGATTTTTACGATCCCGCCAATCCGGACAAAAACAACCACCTGACACCTTTCTCCGTCAGAACAGAGCAGATCCGCCAGATTCGCGATCTCGGCGTCGATAAACTTTATCTGCATCTGGACGGCTGGGCACAGCCCGGATATGACAATCAGCATCCCGATTATTCCCCCGCATGTAAAGAAGCAGGCGGCTGGGAAGGGATGAAAGAGCTTGCCGATACGATGCACAGGTTCGGTTACATGTTCGGAATTCACGATCAGTACCGCGACTTCTACGAGGCAGCTCCCAGTTTTGATGAAAATTACGCCTGCCGTTTCACAGACGGCACGATTCCGAGGCACAGCCGTTGGGCTGGTGGACCGCAGTCTTATCTGTGCGCCTCCCAGGCTCCCTACTATGTAAAACGGAACTTTTCTAAAATCGCTCAGAACGGTATTTTCTTAGACGGTGCTTACTTAGACGTCTTTACCTGCAATGAGGGCGATGAATGTAACAATCCGGAACACCGTATGACACGGCGCGACTGCTACGAATACCGCGGCCAGTGCTTCTCCTGGCTGCTTTCGCAGGGCATCTTATCCAGCTCTGAAGAAGTCAGCGACTGGGCAATCCAGAGCCTGGTATTTTGTCATTACGCCCCGTACTCCTTTATGCTGAAAAAGCCCGGAACCCCCAAGGACGGCATCCCGGTTCCGCTGTTTAATCTTGTTTATCACGACTGCGTAATCCAGCCCTGGATGATGGACCGGCCGGAAGGCGCAGAGGATTATATGCTGTATGCTCTCATTAACGGCGGCGCTCCTTACCTGCTCCGCGATGGTGCTTACCCCAATACGGACGGCGCATTCGCCCAGGATGAAGCTCATATGCCGGAACTGATTGCACGCTGTCAGGTCGTATCCGATCTCCACAGCAGGATTGCGAAATGCGAGCTTATATCCCACCGCTTTGATCCGGACAACTGGAAAATTCAGGAATCCGTATTTGCAGACGGCACGAAGGTTACAGTCGACCTGGAAAAACAGACTTACACCATTTCTGCCTGATAAATAAATAGTTATATAGTTATTTTTCGAGGCCAAAGCGGGCTATGCTCTTTCACATCACAAGAAACGAAAGGGCACAGTCCGCTTTTTTCTACAACAACAGAGTACACCCTACGCGGACATTCTGTTGCCGCAAATAGACACGGTCTGCCACAAAACACGGCAATCGCCCCCATAACGGAGGATTTGCATATCTTCAGAAAAAGAAGAAAAAGAGAAAGCGAGGACAATGGTATAAAAAACATGAAACGCATTGCAGCACTCGGTCTGTCTGCTGTTTTGGCAGCAACTGCCCTGGCAGGATGCGGAAGTTCTTCTTCCACATCTACAAGCACTGACAGCTCTGCATCCACAGGCGATACAGCAGCGGCAGATACCAGCGCTTCTACCGGCGACAAGGTAAAACTGACACTGGGCAGCTGGACATCCCAGCCTGAAGTTCTTCAGGATCTGATCGATGCTTATGAAGCTGAAAACCCTAATGTTGAAATCGACATCCAGATCACACCTTACAAGGGCGGCGAGTACTGGACCAAGCTGGAAGCATCTGCAGGCGGCGGCACCGCTCCTGACGTATTCTGGTTAAACGTTCTGCATATCGATTCCTATGCAGACGGCGGTATCCTGGCTGATATGACAGATGCAGTTGCTGCATCCGATATCAAAGACAACTTCCCGGAATCTCTGGTAAACAGCTTCGTTCGTGACGGCAAGAACTACGCTACTCCCAAGGACTTCGATACCAACGCTCTGTGGTACAACAAAGACCTGTTCGATCAGGCCGGCGTTGCATATCCTACAGACGATATGTCTTACGAAGACCTCGTTGCTCTGGCAACCGAATTAAAAGACAAGCTGCCTGACGGTATCTATCCGTTTGCTTGCCCTGTTGACTTCCAGACCTGGTATTATCAGACCGTTTATGCAAACGGCGGCTGGATCTTAAACGATGACAAGACGGAAACCGGTTACGCTGATCCCAAAACTCAGGAAGGTATTCAGTGCTGGATCGACATGATCGACGCTGGTCTGTCTCCAAACGCTTCTACTCTGGCTGAGACAGGTTCCGACGCTATGTTCGAAGCAGGTCAGATCGCTATGACCCTGGCTGGTTCTTATATGGTTGAAGAATATTCCGAAAACGAAATCATCAAAGATGTGATCGACTGTGTAGAAATGCCTACCTTCAACGGCATCGAAGACAACTGCATCAACGGTCTGGGCTATGCTGTATACGAAGGCTCCAAGAATAAAGACGAAGCCATCAAATTTGCGATCTGGCTTACAAGCGCTGAAGCTCAGAAGCTTCAGGGCGAGTCCGGTTCCGTTATTTCCGCAAGATTTGATGCGCAGGATCTGTTTGCAAAAGCATATCCTCAGTATCATCTGGAAGCTTACACCAACCACTCTGATATTGCATATCCGCTGCCTGTCTGCATGAACGCAGCTGAGCTGTACGATATGGAAGCAACCTGGCTGACCAAGGCATATACCGGCGAGATGTCTCTTGCGGATGCCTGCGCTCAGTTAAAGACAGAAGCTGACGCTCTGTTGGCAAGATAATACAGGGATCTGCCTGCAGGGCTTCTTCGGAACCCCTGCGGGTTTCCTGTATTTCCACAACAATAGAATGCGCGCTGATACGTACAGTCTATTGTCACGAATAATAAAGTAGGTGAAAATGATATGGCAGAGGTAAAAAAACAAAAGAAAATGCCCAGAAAAAAGGCCACCAAAAGACAGAAGATGGACTGGTTTGCGGCTTATGTATTCATTGCACCGGTTACCATCGGCCTGTTCGCGTTTTACATCTGGCCCTTTTTCCAGAATCTCTGGTTCAGCTTTAACGATGTAAACAAATTTAATGTGTCCCATTTTGTCGGTCTTGAAAACTACAAAAACATCCTCACAGATATGACAATCTGGCGTTCGTTCGGCAATACCTTAAAATACGTTGTCATTACCGTTCCCGTCGGACTGTTCTTTTCCATTGTGCTCGCGGCTCTGCTGAACGCCGGCATCAAAGGAAAATCTCTGTACCGTACCCTGTATTTCCTGCCCTCCGTTACCATGTCCGCAGCGGTTGCAATGGTATGGAAATGGGTATTCAACGAACAGATGGGCATCTTAAACAGTTTCATCAAAAAACTTGGCGGAACCGGGCATAACTGGCTGACCGATCCCCATACCGCATTGTACATGATCATGATCGTAGGCCTTTGGATGTCAGTCGGCTACAATATGATTATTTTGCTGGCAGGCATACAGGGAATCAGCAAGAGCTATTACGAAGCCGCTGCAATCGACGGCGCTACCGCTATCGACCAGTTCTTCCATATTACGATGCCCATGCTGACCCCTTCCATTTTCTTTGTTACCATTACCTCTATCATTGGCGGTTTCCAGGTATTTGATACGATCTACATGATGATCGGCAAAACCAACCCCGCTTATGATTCCGTCCAGACCATTGCCATGCTGTTCTACCGCAACGCATTTGACTACGGTTACAAGGGTTATGCTGCAGCTATCTCTATCCTGATCTTTGCGGCGATTATGGTCGTAACGATCATTCAGATGGATGGTCAGAAAAAATGGGTCAACTACGATTGACGGGAGGCAGCAGAATATGAAGACAACACGTACCAAAACAATACACAAACGGATCAATACCGGGCATCTGATCGTTCATCTGGCTCTGCTTGCCGGTATTGTAGTCGTAGTATTCCCTTTTTTGTGGATGCTGCTGACTTCCTTTAAAACAACAGGAGAATCCTTAAAGATTCCACCCACTTTTTTCCCTGAAAAATGGACACTGGAAGCTTATAAGACAATCACGTCTTCTACGATTCCCTTCGGCACCGTTTACCTGAACACCATCCTTTCCGCTGTCATTACTACAGTTGTACAGATCGTGTTCTGTTCCATGGCAGGATATGCCTTTGCGAGAATTGAGTTCCCGTTCAAAAACTTTATTTTCGTACTGCTGTTATCCGTCCTGATGGTTCCCGGACAGATTTTCCTGCTTCCCCAGTATCAGTTAATCCAGAAGATGGGACTGTTGAACACCATCCCGGCGCTGTTTCTTCCGAACCTGTTCAGTGCCTTCGGTACATTCCTGCTGCGGCAGTTCTTTATGTCCATGCCTCAGGAGCTGGAAGATGCCGCAATCGTAGATGGCTGTAACCGGTTCCAGATTTTCGGACGTATTATGGTTCCGTTAATCCAGCCCGGTATCGCAGCGCTGACCATCTTCACCTTCAAGTTCGCATGGAACGACTTCATGTGGCCTCTGATCGTCAACAACTCCATGGATAAGCTGATCTTAGGTCCTGCACTGTCCACTCTGCAGGGTCAGTACACAACACAGTACCCGATGCAGATGGCAGGCGCCGTATTAGCCGTTATCCCGCTGGTTGTAATCTTCTTCATCTTCCAGAAGCAGTTTATCGAAAGCGTGGCCACATCCGGCATTAAGGGTTAAATCCATATCGTACCCGCGTAGACGGCTTAAATCAGCCCGTAGTGCTTTAACGCGTTCGCGATTCCGTCCTCCAGGACCGGCGTGGTCTGGTAGCTGCAATACGGCAGGATCGTTTTGGAGCAGACACCCATCGCAATGCTGTGGGGCACAGCCTCCAGCATCGGAATATCGTTTTCAGAGTCCCCAATGGCATAACAGTTGTCCTTGGGGATTCCCAGTTTTTTCTGTAAAATGTGGATCCCCTCCGCCTTGCTGCAGCCTGTCGGAACAATTTCCAGATAATGCTCTCCCTGGGGCACTGCAGTAAATTCGTCTCCGATAAAGCTTCTCAGCTTATCCACCGGATCATCCGGACGAAGCAGGCAGAAAAATTTATCGAACACCACATCACTGTCCTCTGGCCGCTCCGGCATGTCCGGCACAGAACAGTTCAGACTTTTAAAATTAGAAACCGAATTGCCAAGCTCCGGGCTCATACAGCGGCTGTCATAATACACATGCTCCTCCGCTTCAAAAAATGTCGGGATGCCGAGTCTGCGCAGCTCATATACGATTTCCGTACATTTTTCATGCAAAATACTGTGGCTAAACAACGTTTCTCCTTCATAATAAATATGTGTTCCGCAGCCGCATACCAGGCCGTCAAATCCGATTTCGCGGATTCTCGGCTCAATGCTCACCAGCGTCCGTCCCGTATTGATAAATGCCAGGTGTCCATTTTCGCGAAGTTTACGGATCGCCTCCACTGCACTCTGTGGGATCTGATGGGTCGGTCCATCGATCAACGTTCCGTCAATATCAAAAAATACAAGCTTTCTGTCTTTATTTTCCATCCTGTAAAACTCCTTCTTTTGTCAGATATTCCCAAATTGCTTTCTGCTCTGCTTTTACCTGTCCCTGGATCATTGGATTTTTCCCGCCGCCGCGCCCGCAAAGTGCCTTGTTGAACGCCTTGCCAAACGCCGAAACATCCCGGTCAGATGCGCAGATCACATACTGATAACCATCTGTATCGCTGCCATTAAACACTGCTGCAAATAAGACCTTCTGTGCCAGCTTATCCGCCAGCTTACGGACGTCCACTGTGCTCAGTCCCTGCTCAAACAGCACGCAGGCGCTGCTTCCGGTCTCTACGGCATCCACCTTTTCTTCCAACAGGCGCAGCTTTAACGCGCCGAGCTCCTGTTTTAGATCAGCCACCGTCTGCAGCAGCTTTTGGGCTGCTTTTGCGGTCTGCTCCGGCTTTACAGACAGCAATGCCGAGATTTTCTGCGTGTTTTCAAATCGGCACTTATAATCTGCCAGTGCTTTTTCCCCGATCAGAATATCCAGCCGGCTTCCGCCCTTTGCATGCTCTGCAGAAATGACCTTGATAGGTCCTATCTCGCCTGTGTATTTCACATGCGTTCCGCAGCAGGCACACACATCCGCACCCGGAATCGTAACGATGCGGACCGCCCCGGTCAGCTCTTTTTTACTGCGGTAATCCAGTGTTGCAAGGGTCTCCCTGTCCGGATACTCCGCCAGAATTTCTACATTCTCCAGTACCTTCTGGTTCGCCAGGTCTTCCGCCTCCTGAATCTGTTCTGCCGTCAGCGGTCCCGAAAAATCGATCGTCACACAGTCCTTTCCCATATGGAAGCCGATATTCGAATAGCCGTGGGTATGGCAGATGATACCGGAAATGATATGTTCTCCGGAATGCTCCCGCATATGCATCAGCCTTCTGTCCCAGTCAATGGTTCCATGCACGCAGCTTCCAACCTCCAGCGGGGCGCTGCACAAATGGAAAATTATGCCGTCCTTTTCCTGTACATCTGTCACCCGGGCGCCGCCGAGTACACCGAAATCGCAGGGCTGACCGCCGCCCTCCGGATAAAAGGCGGTTCGATCCAGAACAACCTCCCAGAGTGGCGCATCCGGCCGCGCTGCTTCGCCAACTGCCAGCTGACCATTCACGTCTCGCTCCGTGCCTTCCTTCTGCATCTGGCAGCTTACGACCACCTCATCAAATTCTGTCAGATACGCATTTGCATCATATAATTTTTCTGTCATCTTTCTCGCTCATTTCTGCGCACGCTTTTTGCGCATGTCGAGTTTGTGTCAAGTGCGCGCAGACACAAATCTCGCGATTGAAAAAGTTTATTTTTCAATCTTATTCCTCATTTCGTGCTGCTTTAATGCATTCCGGAAAAAATCGCGCACGCCGTCTCCCTCTTCCTCCGGCATTGTAGCTTCTCCATCATAAAAGTGTCTGCCTGTCCGGTAATCTGCACAGATCGCATCCAGAGGAAAGCCTTCCATCCGCTGTGGCCGCTCCTCTGTCATCAGCCAGAATTTTTTCCAGTTCAGCGCACCGCCTCTGGCTTCATAAATTTCATTCTCAGAAAAAACCAGGCAAATCGCGTTCTGATACTGTGCGACGCACCGCCCGCCAAGCTCTGCGGCAATCTTCTTATAATATTTCCGCATCTGCTCATCCGTCAGGTTGACACCGTTTACCCGCCGTACATGCACGCCCGGCTGACGCTCCTTGGGCAGTCCTTCTATATAAAGACCGCTGTCCTGTGAAAAAACCGGCTGTCCGCAGATTCGGTAATATGCGAGGGCTTTCTGCCGCGCATTCTCCAGCGGGTCCTTCCCACATTCTTCTATCTCTCCCCAGCAAAATGGCAAATCCTTTAAACCGAGCAGGCGAATCTCCTGCAGCGTGCTCAGGTAATGGCGCATCAGATCGAGCTTCCCGGCGTTCCCTGTTCCATAAATCAACGTTGTTGTTTTCTTTTGCATTTTGTCTCCATTTGGCAGATAAGAATCTAAGATTCTGCCTCGCATGCGTATCATCACATACGCAATTCAGTTTATTCTACCATATCCGTTCCAAAGCCGCCACCAGGAAAAGCGTTTTGCAAAAAAGCCCGGCAATCATTCCAATTTTTGATCCGTTTTAAATTTTCTGCCTTTTCTGATTTTTATAGCTATTTCCTGTTATATTCTTTTTTTCATATTCATGTCTATCGTTTTTTCGACTTATTTATTTATTTTGCTGCATTACATCGTTTTTATATTTCATTTTTTATGCATATTTTTCTTAAATTTTCTTCAAAAAACACTTGTCAAAACTCGATCCATGCCATATAATATATCTTGTCGCTGAGCGATACAGAGATTCAGCGAAACAAAAGAAAATGCACCGCTAGCTCAGTTGGTAGAGCACCTGACTCTTAATCAGGGTGTCCAGGGTTCGAGCCCCTGGCGGTGCACTAAGAAGCACTGTTTTTGAAAGCTTGACTTTCGGGGACGGTGTTTTTTGTTCTCCTGTTTTCAGATGCACATAAGAACATGATACCCTCTCCGATTCCTTTTCAGTTTATATTTCTTTTAGAATTTCTTTTCAATTCTTTTCTTGTAAATTTCCCAGGCCGGACGCATAATAAACTTAATCTGAAACGTTTTTAAGACACTATTTTTCCCGGACATCCCGCCATGTCCGTACCGTGCAGACAGCGCACAGAATGGAGACACCTATGACAACCAATCCCGATGACAAAAAACCAAAACAAGTGCTTGCCACGTATGCCGTCATCGCTCTGATCGTTATGTTCCTGCTTAATATTTTTGTTCTTCCGGGGATCATGGAACGAAGCATCAGGGAAACGACCTACAGTGACTTTTTAAAAGGTATCGACAGCAAACAGATTCAGGAGGTCCAGTTCGATGTCCAGGATTCTATCATTTATTACACCCTCGAACAGGATGGCAAAACTCAGGTCTGCAAGACCGGTCTGATCAACACCGACAGCGAATTGATCGATAAGATCACTTCCTCCGGTGCGGATCTGACCAGCGAGATTCCGACTCAGCAGTCCCCTCTGATGAATATGCTGATCGGTTTTATCCTGCCTACTATTATTTTCATCTTTTTAGGCCAGCTGCTCTTTAAAAAGATGACCAACAGCATGACCGGAGGTCCCGGCGGCGCGATGTCGTTCGGCAAGAGCAACGCCAAGGTTTATGTCAAATCCTCAACCGGCATCAAGTTTTCCGATGTAGCAGGTGAAGATGAGGCAAAAGAGCTTCTGAACGAAATCGTAGACTTTTTGCATAACCCTGAAAAATACCGCGCAATCGGCGCAACAATGCCCAAAGGCGCACTGCTCGTAGGCCCTCCCGGAACCGGTAAAACCCTGCTTGCCAAGGCAGTCGCCGGTGAAGCGGACGTTCCCTTCTTCTCCATTTCCGGTTCTGAATTCGTGGAAATGTTCGTCGGCATGGGCGCAGCCAAGGTACGTGACCTGTTCAAGCAGGCGAGTGAGAAGGCTCCCTGTATCGTCTTCATCGATGAGATCGATACAATCGGTAAAAAGCGTGATGGACAGATCAGCGGCAACGACGAGCGGGAACAGACCTTAAACCAGCTGCTGACAGAAATGGACGGTTTCGATGGTTCCAAAGGCGTTGTCATCCTGGCAGCGACGAACCGCCCGGATTCCCTTGATCCTGCGCTGACCAGACCCGGGCGTTTCGACCGCCGAATTCCGGTTGAGCTGCCTGACTTACAGGGCCGCGAAGATATCCTGAAGGTACATGCCCGTAAGATCAAGATTGCAGATAATGTAAACTTCCATGAAATCGCAAAAGCTGCTTCCGGTGCCTCCGGCGCTGAACTCGCTAATATCGTCAACGAAGCTGCTCTGCGTGCAGTCCGCGACGGTCGTCGTTTTGCAACACAGGCAGACCTCGAAGAAAGCATCGAGGTTGTTATCGCAGGCTACCAGAAAAAGAGCCGCGTGCTCTCCGAAAAAGAAAAACTGATCGTTTCCTATCATGAAGTCGGTCATGCCCTTGTCGCCGCCCTGCAGACGAACTCCGCACCGGTACACAAGATCACAATTATTCCCCGTACCAGCGGTGCGCTTGGTTATACCATGCAGGTCGAGGAAGGCGAACGTTTCCTGATGTCCAAAGAAGAAATGGCAAATAAGATTGCAACGCTGACCGGCGGCCGCGCAGCAGAGGAAATCATCTTCCACTCCATCACAACCGGTGCCTCCAACGATATCGAGCAGGCAACCAAGCTCGCCCGTGCAATGATCACCCGCTACGGCATGAGCGATACTTTCGATATGGTTGCAATGGAAACCGTTGCAAACCAGTATCTGGGCGGCGATTCCTCCCTTTCCTGCTCACCCGAGACACAGACCCAGATCGATACCCTGACCGTCGACCTTGTAAAAGCACAGCACCAGAAAGCGATCCAGCTTCTGCAGGATAACCTGCCCAAGCTTCATGAAATCGCTAAATACCTGTACGAGCATGAAACGATTACAGGCGAAGAATTTATGGCGATTCTGATGCGCAAGCCTGAGCTCGCAGCGGCGGATTCCGCAGCTTCCGGCAACTGACCGACAACGGCAACCGCCACCGGCTGCTTTACACCTGGCTTTTTCAGCCGGCGAAGATTTTTCAAAAATCTCCGCCGGTTTTTGCGTGCATGGATCTCCCTCTCTATACGCAAAATTCTCTCTTCCGGTATCGTTTTTTGAACGCTTCCAGACATCTCTTTTTCTTCCCTTTTCCCGTCTTATGAGGTATACTGAGAGCAGTGAGATTTATCCTGTGGAGGTATAGGTATATGAAATATATTCAACTCGGAAAAAGCGGACTGACAGTCCCTTCCGTTGTCCTCGGCTGTATGCGCATCCGCGACGTTTCCGCTAAAGAAGCCGAGGAACTCGTTGCAACGGCGCTGGAGCTTGGCTGCAACTTTTTCGAACACGCCGACATCTACGGTCAGGGCACCTGCGAGGAAGCGTTTGCAGACGCGATCCACATGTCCCCCTCTGTCCGCGACAAGATCCTTCTGCAGTCCAAATGCGGCATTGTTTCCGGCGTTATGTATGATTTTTCCAAAGAACACATTTTATCTTCTGTAGACGGCATTCTGAAGCGTCTGCGCACTGACTATCTGGATGTGCTTGTCCTGCACCGTCCGGATGCCCTGATGGAGCCGGAAGAAGTGGCAGAAGCCTTCAACCAGCTGCAGCAAAGCGGCAAGGTCCGCAACTTCGGCGTTTCCAACCACAAATCCAGCCAGATCAGACTGCTGCAGAAATATATCAGCCAGCCCCTCGTAACCGACCAGCTGCAGTTTTCCCTGCCCAACTCTTCCATGATCCAGAGCGGCATGGAAGTCAACATGACAACCGCCGGTGCAATTGACCGCGACGACAGCATTCTCGATTTCTGCCGTCTCAACGATATCACCATCCAGACCTGGTCACCATTCCAGTACGGCTTTTTTGAAGGCGTTTTCATCGGCAGCGACAAGTATCCCGAATTGAACCACTGTCTGGAGGAAATTGCAGACAAATACCACACAACTCCGACAACAATTGCAGCTGCATGGATTCTGCGTCACCCTGCACACATGCAGCTGATCGCCGGCACAACAAAGCCCTCCCGCTTCCGCGAGATCTGCGCCGCCTGCGATATTACGCTAACCCGTGAGGAATGGTATCGTCTCTATCTTGCTGCCGGACACATTCTGCCGTAATTTACAAGTGCCTGACTTTCATTTTTCCGAAAGGAGAATTTACCATGTATGATGCAATCATAATCGGTGCCGGTGTGACCGGATGCGCGATTGCACGGGAACTTTCCCGTTATCAACTGAATATCCTGGTGCTGGAAAAAGAAGAGGATGTCTGCTGCGGAACCTCCAAAGCAAACAGCGCCATCATCCATGCCGGACACGACGCAAAACCCGGCTCCTTAAAAGCCCGTTTTAATGTGAGAGGGAACGAACTCATGGATCAGCTCTCTGCTGACCTCAATTTTCCCTTTACCAGAAACGGCTCTCTGGTACTTTGTTTTGAAGAATCCCAGATTCCGGAACTGGAAGAGCTGGCAGACCGCGGACGCAAAAATGGCGTTCCCGGTCTTTCCATCGTGACCGGTGAGGCTATCAAGTCCCTCGAGCCGGCACTTTCCGACGACGTAAAGGCGGTGCTTGTCTGCCCCACCGGCGGAATTGTATGTCCCTTCCTGATGACAATCGCTCTGGCGGAAAATGCTGCCGTAAACGGCGTTTCGTTCCGCTTTGACACTGCAGTAAAATCCCTTTCCCACGACGCTTCTGACGGTCACTGGAACGTTTTAACCGCTGCCGGCGACACCTTTGAAGCCCGCTGTATCATCAATGCCGCCGGTGTCTATGCGGACGAGCTGCACAATCAGGTCAGCGCCCGCAAGCTTTCTATCACGCCCCGCCGCGGAGAATATCAGCTTCTGGACAAAAAAGCCGGAACCCTCGTTTCCCATACGATCTTTCAGCTTCCCGGAAAGATGGGCAAGGGCATTTTGGTCAGCCCCACCGTCCACGGAAACCTGTTAGTCGGTCCCACCGCCGAAAACCTTTCCGATAAAGAGGCCGTCAATACCACCCAGGCAGGACTTGCTGACGTTATGGAAAAAGGACGGCTCAGCGTTCCGTCCCTGCCCGGCAATCTGACAATTACCTCGTTTGCAGGTCTGCGTGCCTCCGAGGCAGGCGGTGATTTCGTAATCGGTGAGGCAGAGGATGCTCCCGGCTTCTTTGACTGTGCCGGAATCGAATCTCCCGGTCTTTCCTCCGCTCCCGCAATCGGGGAATATGTTGCAGAGCTGGTTTCCCATAAGCTGGAGGCTTCCTGCAAGGACAACTTTATTGCGACCCGCAAGGGCATTCCCTGTGTCGCTTCCGCTTCCCCGGAGGAATTAAAAGAGCTTCTGTCAGAAGATCCTGCATACGGCAATGTGATCTGCCGCTGTGAAACCGTTACAGAGGGAGAAATTATAAATGCAATCCGCCGTCCGGTCGGCGCCCGCTCCTTAGACGGCGTAAAACGACGCACCCGTGCCGGAATGGGACGCTGTCAGGCAGGTTTCTGTTCTCCCAGAGTCATGGAAATCCTCGAACGCGAGCTTTCCATGAACCCACTTTCTGTCACCAAACACGGGCAAGGCTCTGAACTGCTTACCGGCACTACAAGGGAGGAATCGGGTTTATGAAACAATATGATCTGATCGTCATCGGCGGAGGTCCTGCCGGACTTGCTGCCGCTATCGCCGCCCATAAAAACGGAGTTTCCAATCTTCTGATCCTCGAACGCGATCAGGAGCTGGGCGGCATTTTAAATCAGTGTATCCACAACGGCTTCGGTCTGCACACCTTTCAGGAAGAGCTGACCGGACCAGAATACGCTTCCCGTTTCATCGACGAAGCGCTCGCACTGGAAATTCCCTATAAACTCTCCACAATGGTTCTGGATATCAGCACAGACGCTTCCACAGGCCTGCATTGTGTTACAGCCATGAACCGCACAGACGGACTCCTGCAGCTGCCCTGCCGCAGTGTAATTCTCGCGATGGGCTGCCGTGAACGCCCCAGAGGCGCTTTAAACATCCCCGGCTTCCGTCCGGCAGGCATTTACACCGCCGGTACAGCCCAGCGTCTCGTCAATATGGAAGGCTTTCTTCCGGGTAAAGAGGTAGTAATCCTCGGCTCCGGCGATATCGGTCTGATTATGGCGCGTCGAATGACCCTCGAAGGTGCGAAAGTCAAAGCCGTTGCTGAGCTGATGCCCTATTCCGGCGGTCTGCAGCGAAATATCGTCCAGTGCCTGGAGGATTTTGACATTCCGCTGCTGCTTTCCCATACAGTCATCGATATTCAGGGAAAAGATCGCGTAACCGGCATTACACTGGCACAGGTCGGTCCTGACCGCAAGCCGATCCCCGGAACCGAGCAAAATATCCCCTGCGATACACTGCTGCTCTCCTGTGGACTTATCCCCGAAAACGAACTTTCCACCAAACTCGGTGTATCCTTATCCCCCGTCACAGGCGGTCCACTGGTGAATGAAAGCCTCGAAACGAACGTTCCCGGCGTATTCGCCTGCGGCAATGTCCTGCACGTACATGATCTGGTCGATTACGTTTCCGAAGAAGCCGGACGTGCCGGAAAATTCGCGGCAGAATATATCCGGCAGACAGCGGGTGATGGCGCGGGCACTGCTTCCGCTGAACAGAATTTGACCACACAGGCTGACAACGGCGCGAGCAGCGCTTCCGCCGGGCAAGGTTCAACCGGCGTGAAGGCTAACAATAACGCTCACAACGCCGCTGCTGCGGACGGCTCCACCGGCATCCCGCTTATTCCATCGGGCGGCGTCCGATACACGGTTCCGCAGTCCATTCGGCTGTCCCATATGGAGGACACGCTTCTGGTTCGTTTCCGCGTCGGAAGCGTATTCACAGACGCAGTATTGACTGTTACAGCAGGTGATACCTGTCTGCTGCGCCAGAAAAAGAAGAAGCTCGCGCCCGGCGAAATGCAGCAGATCATCCTGAAAAAATCTGCAATTCCCGCCGACGCACAATCCATCACAATCTGTGTTGCAAAAGAGGAGGGCTGATTTGTTATGGAAGAAAAAAATCTAATCTGCATCTGCTGCCCTCTGGGCTGCCCGCTTACTGTTACGCTTGAAAACGGCGAGGTTGTATCCGTCACTGGTAATACCTGCCCCCGCGGCGCTGCTTACGGTCGTAGGGAGGTCACCAATCCAACCCGTATCGTAACTTCTACAGCGCTGGTTTCCGGCGGCGTCCTGCCTGTCGTTTCCGTTAAGACTGCCTCCGATATCCCCAAAGGTAAAATAAAGGATGTCATGGAAGCGATCCGTCAGATCCACGCTGTCGCCCCGGTTCAGATCGGAGATGTCCTGCTGCACGACGCGGCAGGTACGGGTGCAGATGTCGTCGCCACCAAAAATATTCCGGTTGCCACCGGTTTCAGGGAGAACTGATCCGAAATGCTTACAGATAAATTTAAAAAAAATGCGGATGCACTCCGGCATAAAAAGCTGTTCCTGCTGGATATGGACGGCACGATCTATAATGAAAATTCGATTTTTGAAGGAACGCTGGATTTTCTTTCCCAGATTGAAAAAAATGGAGGACGCTATATTTTCATCACCAACAATTCCTCCAAATCCGTAAAGGACTATGTGGAAAAGGTAAACCGGATGGGAATTACCGCCGATGCTTCGCATTTCTATACTTCCAGCCAGGCAACCGCTTTTTATCTTCAGGAAAATTATCCCGGACAGACCGTTTTCTGTATGGGAACCCGTTCCCTTGTCGCAGAGCTGGAGCAAAACGGCATCCGCGTTGTCACGAAGCCGGAGGATTCCGCCTCTGTCGTTTTAATCGGCTTTGATACAGAAAATACCTCTGAAAAGGTACGCGACACCTGCATCATGCTCGGGCGTGAGGTTGCCTATCTTGCAACCAATCCGGATCTTGTCTGTCCGGTCAGCTTCGGCTACATCCCGGATTGCGGCTCCATGAGCATCATGCTCAAAAATGCGACCGGCAAAACACCGTTTTTCATCGGCAAGCCAGAACCGATCATGATCGACTGTGTTTTAAAAAAGCTCGGCATCTCCAAAGAGGACACCGTGATCGTCGGTGACCGCATCTACACAGACATCGCCTGCGGTGTCAATGCAGGAGTCGATACGATCTGTGTCCTCTCCGGCGAGGCGACACTTGATGACCTGGAAAAGAGCGACACCAAACCAACCTGGATTTTCGACAGTGTCCGTGAAGTGTGCACAGAACTGGCGCGGTAGCGCCTGTGGTTCTCCAAACAGTCCCGATGCAATTTTTCGAAACATCCACAATCGTTTATAGTTTTAAGCATATATAGACAAAAACGAACAAAAATGCGCCTGCCGCACGGAATCTTTTCTCCATGGCAGACGCATTTTTTCAATGGAAAGCACAGGCTTCCAGCCATATTATGACTCCCCGACATCAACCCATGCCCGGCTGTTCAACAGCTGCTTTCTCTGCCTCCAGTCCGGCATCAGCTCCGTCATAAGCTGATGAAATGCTGCAGAGTGATTCGGCTGGATAAAATGGCAGAACTCATGTACTGCAACATATTCCATGCACGCAGGCGGCGTCTCCCCAAGCTGTCTGGAAAAAGTCACGATCTTCTTTTTCGGCTGACAGCTTCCCCATCGGGACACCATACTGCGCACTTTAATCTGGGGCCATGCTACCCCCATCCTGGAAAAAACCGGATAAATTCTCTCACAGATTTCTTCCATCTGCTCCAGGCAGCACTGTGTCAGATACCCTTCGAGCATCCGTCTGCGTCTGTCTGCATCGGATGGATTTTTCTGTGTCACTAAAATCACACGGCCGATCCGCTCCACCGACTCTTTCCTGCCCTCCACAACACAAAGGCGGCAGGCTTTTCCACACTGATAGAGCACATCCCCATCTTCATAGCGTCGATTTTTCCCGGCGCTGATTCCATCTCCGGCTTCGATCAGCTTCAGACAGCGTTCCCGGTTCTGCAGGACAAAATCCGCATTTTCCAGAAGAAACGCCTCTATTTCCCACTGCGCTGTATCTCTGCTCGCAGAAACCAAAACGCGCCCATCTCTGTGGACGCGCAGGTTCATTCTCCTGATATTTTTCCGCTGCAGTTCATAAGGGACTGCAATCCCCTTCAGTACAATGATCTTTTCCATACATTCTACCACGGGCGCTGCCCGTCGGTTCCCCGGCAGGACAACGCCCGTATCTATTGCAAATTATCGTTTCCCTTACGCGTTCACCAGGCGAACTGTTTCCCGCGCAATGGCAAGCTCTTCATTGGTCGGAACCACCAGGGCTGTTACTTTGGATTCCGGAGTGGAAATAACAGCCTCCACACCGACTGCCGCCTTATTCTTTTCCAGATCGATCTCGCAGCCAAGGAAGCCTGTATACTGACTGATCAGAGCACGAACCTGTGCGTTATTTTCACCAATTCCTGCTGTAAATACGATGGCATCCACACCGTTCATAGCAGCCGCATATGCACCGATATATTTGCCGACACGATAAGCGTATGCTTCCAGCGTCGTCTGCGCATGGTCGTTGCCTGCTGCCGCAGCTTCTACCAGATCACGGAAGTCGCTGGAAATACCGGACAGGCCAAGCACACCGGAGTTTTTGTTGCAGATATTGATGACCTCTGCAGCTGTCAGATTTTCTTTTTCTGCGATAAAACCAACGATCGCAGGATCCATATCGCCGCTTCTGGTTCCCATCATCAGGCCTTCCAGGGGCGTCAGACCCATGGAGGTATCCACGGATTTACCGTGGTCAACTGCGGATACGGAAGCACCGTTGCCAAGATGGCATACGATAATTTTCAGATCCTTTCTGTCTTTTCCAAGCAGTTCTCCGACACGTTTGGAAACGAAATCATGGCTGGTTCCATGGAAGCCGTAACGACGTACTTTGTATTTCTCATAATATTCATACGGCAGACCGTATAAATAAGCCTTGCCGGGCATCGTCTGATGGAATGCGGTATCGAATACAGCTACCATCGGCACGCCGGGCATTACCTTCTGGCAAGATCTGATACCGATCAGGTTTGCCGGATTGTGAAGCGGCGCAAGGTCATTGCACTCCGCAATTGCCTCCAGTACACTGTCATCAATCACAACAGATCCCTTGAATTTTTCTCCGCCATGTACGATTCTGTGACCTACTGCATCAATTTCCTTCAAAGATGCGATCACGCCCTCTGCCGGATCTGTCAGCTTCTCGATCACAACCTTTACTGCATCGGTATGATCCTTCATCAGAACCGCTTCCGTCTTTTTGCCTTCGCCGGCTTTCTGATGGGTTACGCTGCTGCCTTCGATTCCGATTCTTTCACACAGTCCCTTTGCCAGGACCTCTTCACTCTGGCTGTCGATCAGCTGATACTTCAAAGAGGAGCTGCCGCAGTTGATTACAAGCACTTTCATGGAAATAAATCCTCCTGTTTTCTATTTTGACAGTCTCCGATCACACCGGAGGCTGTTTTTGCACCGCATACATTTTTATTGTACCATTTCACACGATAAAAAACCAGACCCGCGGCTATAAAAAACAGAGACGGATTGTTTTCGTCCGTCCCTGTTCTGATTCCGGATTTCATGTTGTTATCCGTCAGCCCTGCCATCCAAAGCTGCAGATATCACGGATACAGTTTCGACTTTTCAGATCAGCTCCAGCACAGCCTCTCCCTTTGCCGGAATCGAAATCTCCTGCATATTGCCGTTTTCGTCATGCAGCACCAACGCAAAAGCTGCATCCTCTTCCCTGTTTTTACCATCTGCCGTTACAACAATTTTTTGACCGCTGCGGATCGCTTTTACGGTTTCCACAATCTGTCCGTGGATATCCGGGATTTTGCAGACTGCTTCTTTTCCATCCTTTAATGCAAACAGATGCAGCACAGAGCTTGCCGCATAGTCATAATCCGGGCGTTCTGTCACGCTGCCGACTGCCAGCAGGGTATTTTCCCGCACATAAAGCGGCAGGGAGAAATAGTCAAACCTGTCCTTGTAAAACCTTCCGCCCTCTTTAACTGTGCCGTCCAGATAATTTGTCCACGTGCCCTCCGGCAGATACCAGGCTGCGCTGCCATCCTCCGAAAAGATCGGTGCTGTCAGCAGACTTTCCCCCAGCATATACTGCATATCCAGAGTCTGACAGGCCGGATCGTCTTCAAACTCAAATACCATAGGACGCATCACCGGCGTACCGTCCTCATGGGCTTCCACTGCTTTTGCATACAGATACGGCATCAGGCTGCATTTCAGCTGCACAAAATATCTCGCTACATCGCAGGCCTGCTCATCAAATGCCCACGGTACCCGGTAGCTTCCCGATCCATGCAGGCGGCTGTGAGAGGAAAGCAGGCCAAATGCAAGCCATCGTTTGTATACATCTGCAGGGGCAGTGTTTTCAAAGCCGCCGATATCATGACTCCAGAAGGAAAATCCAGACATGGCAAACGACAGGCCTCCACGCAGCGTCTCTGCCATGGAAATGTAAGATGCGCTGCTGTCACCTCCCCAGTGCACAGGGAACTGCTGTCCTCCTGCTGTCGCGCTTCTTGCAAAGACAACCGCCTCCTGCTGACCTTTTACTTCTTTTAATAGTTCAAAAACACAGCGGTTATAGAGAAATGCATAGTAATTGTGCATGCTGACCGGCTCGCTGCCATCCTGGTATACAACATCGATCGGGATTCTCTCGCCGAAATCCGTCTTAAAGCAGTCCACACCCATTTCCAACAGGCTGCGCAGCTTGCCCTGATACCATTTGCAGGCTTTCGGATTTGTAAAATCCACAACTCCCATACCGTTCTGCCAGTTATCGGTCTGCCAGATGCCGTGTCCGTCTGCACGCTTCAACAGATAACCGCCTGCTGCAGCTTCCCGGAAGGTTTTTGTTCCCTGCGCAATATACGGATTGATCCATACGCAGATTTTCAGCCCTCTTTCATGATAGCGCTGCAGCATTCCCTTTACATCCGGAAATGTCTCCGGATCCCATTCAAAGTCACACCACTGCAATCCTTTCATCCAGAAGCAGTCAAAATGGAATACGCTCAGCGGGATCTTTCTCTCCTCCATGCCTTCCAGAAAAGAGGTTACCGTCTGCTCATCATAATCCGTCGTAAAGGAGGTAGAAAGCCACAGTCCAAAGGACCATGCCGGAGGAAGCGCCGGACGTCCGGTCAGACCTGTATAGGCTTTTAGAATTTCCTTATGGGTCGGTCCGTAAAAAAGATAGTACCGGAGCTCTTCCCCGGGTACAGAAAATCCGACATACTCCACCTTCTCGCTTGCCACCTCAAAGGACACATTGCCGGTATGATCCACAAACACACCATAGCCTCTGTTCGTCATATAAAACGGAATATTTTTATAGGCTACCTGTGAAGCTGTACCTCCATCCTCGTTCCAGGTTTCTACTACCTGACCATTTTTGACAAACGCAGTAAAGCGTTCTCCGAAGCCATATACATTTTCTCCGGGTGCAAGCAAAAGATCCTGGGTCATATAAGGAGTGTACTCATGCTCCTTCATATAATTATCCTGCGGCAGCATACTGGACACGCTTCTGTCCCAGCGGACATAGCCGAGATTATGGAAGCCGGAGGACGTCAGCAGTTTTCCATCTGCCCAGAAGCTGTAGCCCCAGTTTTTCCGGTCAACATGCACGCTCACGCGTCCGGCATCCAGAACCGCCTCATTCTCCGTTATTGTCACAACTGCATCGCAGGTCGTCTCCTTTTTCTCAAATCGGGCCTCTCCCGTCCTGTAACCCTCATAATGCCAGGCACGAACCGAAATCACCTCCGGAGAAACCGCGAGGAATTCTATTGTAATGGTCGGTCGATTTAATGTGTCGCCTCTGGATAATACCGGTGATGTCGGAGCCACTACCCGCAGTCCGTTTTCCATTGCTTCTATATGGTATGCCTGTGATGCGAACTGTCCGTTTGTCCTCTCACTCAATAACCAGTATCCTTCCGTAAATTTCATGTTAAGTCCTCCTGTTGTTTTTTGCTGCACAGCATTTCACCAGCCGGAGCATCCGTACGATCATCCCTTTACCGCACCTGCAACCATTCCTTCAATAATCTGCTTACTGAACACAAAATACAAAATTACGATAGGAGACATGGTGATCAGCATTGCCGCCATCTGCTTCGGATAATCTGATGCAAACTGTCCCTTAAACTGTGTCAGTGCCAGCGGTACTGTCTGCAGTGACACATTTTTGATCAGTACCAGTGCGAAGGAGAACTCATTCCAGCAGCTAAAGATCTGTATGATCGCAACTGTCACCAGAATCGGTTTGGTGATCGGCAGAATGATCCTCCAAAGTGTATTTGAAAAGCTGCTTCCATCAATTGCAGCTGCCTCTTCCAGCGAAACCGGAATGGTTTTGACGTATCCTTCTACCAGAAAAATCCCCATCGGAAGTCCGAAGGACACATAGGGCAAAAGCAGCGTATACCATTGGTCGGAAATTCCGCATTTTTTGAAAACCACATAGATCGGCACCAGCAGAGAATGGATCGGAATCAGCATTCCCATCAAAAACATAACGTACAGCGCACGGTTTCCCTTAAAATGGACCCTTGCCAAAATATAACCGACAATAAATGAAAATAATACAATCAAAATGATAGACAGCGTAGTTGTACGTACACTGTTGAACATGGATTCTCCCAGATGATAATCGGAATTGCTCAGAATCCTGATGTAATTGATCAGAGTCGGATTTTTCGGCAGTCCAACAATATCTGCATTAAATGCCCTCTTTTCTTTTAACGAAGAGTACAGCATCCAGATCATCGGAAAAATACAGGACAACGAGAAAATGATCAGGATCAGATTCATAAATACTGCCAGGATTCCTTTGCGGATACGATGTGTTCCATTATCCTTTTTCATGTCCTACGCCTCCTTTTCTCTGGTGAACCTTTTGATCAGCCCCTGTGCTCCGCCGATTACAAGAAGTGATAATACAAAGATGCCCACAGAAATACAGCTGCCGTATCCCATATTACTCTGGTTAAAGGATACCTGATATCCATACATCGCCATTACCATGGAGGATGTTCCGGGACCGCCCTTTGTCATAACATAAATATTGTCAAAGGCTTTCATATTACCTGCAATACACAGCGTAATGCAGACAAGCATCGTGTTCTTGATCAGCGGCAGCGTAATATAGAGTGCGCTTTGTATACCGTTCGCACCGTCAATTTCCGCACTTTCAAAGATTTCGGTACTGATGGAGGAAATCGCAGAAAGGATGATCACCATGTAGTATCCGATATACTGCCAGATCAGCGGAATGGAGACAAGCAGCATGACCAGCTTTGTTTCATTGAGCCATACCTTACAAAGATCCGGTCTGCCGATCGTTCTCAAAAACCAGTTGATGATCCCGTATTGGTTATGATAGATCATGTTCCAGATCAAACCAAGGCAAACTGCAGAAATTGTGCTTGGAAAGAAGCCAAAGGTTCGATGGATCCCCTTTAATTTGACAACTCTGGAATTTACCATCAGCACTAAAACAAAGGCAATACCGATCTGTCCGATAATACATGCCACAACTAGATAGATATTATGTCCAAAGGCCTGCCAGAAGGTACCGTCATGGAACAGCGTAATATAGTTTGTTAGCCCTGTAAACGTCTTCTGCGGGCCGCCCTTCCATTCATAAAAACTGTATACAAGTGCTGTAACCAATGGTACAAAAACAGTAAATACGAACATCGCCACCGGCACCAGCAGATACAGGAGAATCGTTCTTTTTTTTGGTTTGATCGCAGTCAGCATCAAGGATCCCTCCCTTATTTTGCGCAAAAGCCGTCCCGCCTGATGGCAGGCAGAACGGCTCTGTACTTTCCTATTTTGGGACCTTTTCAAGGCGCTCCGCTCCTTGAGAAGTAGCGGCCCCTTCGGAACCTTCTCAAGGCGCTCCGCTCCTTGAGAAGTAGCGGTCCCTTTGGAACCTTCTCAAGGCGCTTCGCTCCTTGAGAAGTAGCGGTCCCTTCGGAACCTTCTCAAGGCGCTCCGCTCCTTGAGAAGTAGCGGAAAATGCCCTGCTCTGCGGGGCAGGGCATTTTCCTTAGTAGTTGGCTTCGTATGCGTTCTGGGCGTTCTGGGCTACTTCTTCAGGAGTGATATCACCATTCATCATTGTCTGAAGGTCAGTATTTAAAACATCCCAAACTGCATTAGTAATGTAAGAATCATAAATTTCACAGGTATCGGTATCCACATAAGACCAGTTGTAGAAATCCTGTGTGATCTGATCGAATGCGCTCAGGTCAACGTCTGCAACCTTGGTCAGTCCGCCCAGTGCATAATTTTCAGCTACATAGCTTGCAAATGCGGGACCGGTAATGTACTCAGCCAGGTCAATCGCTGCTGCCAGTTTTTCAGGATCGTCAGCCAGCTTGGAGTTGATTGCAACTGCGTATCCAAGACCGATATTCTGGGAATTCGGAGCCTGTGTTGCATCTGCAGGCTGAGGCAGAACCGCAAAGCCCATGTTGTTGAATTTCTCTTCGTCAGCATCCTTTAAGGCTGCCCAGATGTAGGATTCATCCCAGTTACCGCCGATGAATGCTGCTGCATCGCCGGAAATGTAATATTCACGCGCATCTTCGTTGGTAACAACGTTAAAGTCTTCGTTGAAGATCTTGGTATCGGTAAAGAGTCTCTGCATCTCTGTCAGGGCGCTTACAAATGTATCATCTGTAAATGCTGCGCCGTTCTTTGCCACCAGGCTCATAAACCAGTCAGGGCCAGTGTAACGGTTGCCCAGTGTGGAAAGGAAATCGGAGTTTGCCTGCCACTTGCCGCCGTTGCCGAATGCAACTGTCGTAATACCCTTGCCGTTAAAGTACTCGGAAGCTTTTTCTACATCTTCCCAGGTAGACGGAAACTGATCGTAGCCTGCTTCTTTCCACATTGCCTTATCATAAATCACAACGGTACAGGTGCCGCCGGTCAGAGCCGGGAAGCCGTACATGGAATCTTCATAAGTAAACGGTGCGAAATATGCGGTATTGTAATCCGCATAATACGGAGATGCTTTGATATCATCTGTCAGATCATAAACCAGACCCTGTTTTGCCCAGTCGATGGTGTTCATGCCCTGAAGCAGGAATACATCGGGCAGGTCATCTGCTGCCGCCAGCGTTGCGATCTGTGTCTTATACTCTGCATTTGCAAGAACAGTCTGTGTCAGCGTAATATCCGGATGTGCGTCATCCCACTCACCCAGTACGGTACGGAAGCCATCAGAGCCGCCATTTCCTTCAGATTCTTCGGAAGTAGAGTAATGCATAATCTCGAGCTCGCCCGCATAAGCAAGCTCAGAGCCGTCACCTGCTTCGGTCTCTGTATCCGCTGTATCTGCGGCTGTAGATTCTGCAGCTTCTGTCTTAGCGGTCTCTTCTGCCGCCGGTGCAGAAGCAGTAGTTGCTGCTGTGGATCCGCACCCTGCTACTGTCGTTGCCAGCATTGCTGTTGAAAGTAACAAACCAAGCATTTTCTTTTTCATACCCTAAACCCTCCTATGAGTTTATAAAATTTAAGCATTCTCCGGAGCTTTCAGTATCCTCCACCCTTTACCGTGGTTTCCGAAGTAGCTATTACCGCACTACCCTCTGCTGCCATCCAGCTTTAAAACTGTTTGACCCTCATACAATTTTCCCTGTACTATCGTGATATTCCGCATTGCAGTTTTGGGCTTTTCGATCAGATCGATCAACTTCTCTGCTGCGTACTGTCCAAGATGCTGTGTATCCTGACAGAGTGTCGTAAGATTCGGAACGGTCAGCTTCGCCAACCGGATTCCATCGTAGCCTGCAATGGAAATATCTTCCGGGATAGACATTCCCCGTTCACGGATTACATGAATGCCTCCAAATGCTGCAAAATCGTCCGGATATATAATACAAGTCGGCGGTCTTCTCAGATCAAGAAGCTTCTCTGTCGCTTCCCCCGCGCCCTTGGTATCGCGGTATCTTGTCATCATCACATATTCATCCGGGATCTCCACCCCAAGCTTTTCTGCTGTCCTGTAAAAAGAGGACAGGCGGTTTGTTGTAACTGCGGAATCTGTACCGTGGATATATGCAATTCTTCGATGTCCCATCTGATAAATATAAGTGAACAGATCTTCCATTCCCTTTGCATTATCCGAAACAACTGCCAGACGATCATTGAAGATATAGTCGATGGTCACAACCGGAATATCACTCAGTGCAAGCTGCAGCACCTCCGGCTCTGAAAAATCAACACATGCGATCATAATTCCGTCAAATCCCCGATATCTGGCATGCTCCAGATACGTCATCCGCTTTCCGCCGGAGCCTCCGCAATTGACAAATGTAAGATCATAATCTCTTGCCTCTGCGGCCACCTTGAAGCTGTCCAGCACTGCAGCGAAATAATCATGCGTCAGACCATTATGCTCTGCATCTGTGAAAAGAACTCCGATGTTATAACTGCGATTCGTCTTCAATGTCCTCGCAAACAGATTCGGACGATATCCCATTTCTTCTGCCTTCTCACGGATCATCTTCTTGCGTTCTTCGCTGATGTCTGCATGATCGTTCAGCGCCTTGCTGACTGTTGCAACGGAAACCTGACATTCCTTTGCGATGTCTTTTAAGGAAACCATATCGCCTACCTCCTGCCTTCGACGCCTCCGTTTTTTTCATTGCGTCTTATCCTTATATCCTGCTGTTTTCTTTCATGCAACAGTTTGTTACGTAAACGATATACTTAAACGTTTTCTTTAATTGCATTATATGCGTCATGCACATATATTTCAATATTTTTTTATTATTTTTAATCATTTTGCCATTTTATACAATTTAATTTCCTGATTTTTGTTGCTTATTTATATTTTATTCTCTTTTCATACATGTGTTTTGCAGTTTCGCTGCATTTTCGTCAACATAACCCAGAAAACCGTCCTTTGACGCTTTCATTTTCGTAAGCTGCGCTTTTTCATTTTCATTGATTTTATCGCATTTTCCCAATATAATTCGAAATATATAATAGCTCTGCGTTTAACTTAATCGTTTAAACTGTAGTTGCCTGGCACAGGCTTTCTTGCACAGCAGACGTCCAAAAGCAGCCTGAAACCTCATTTCAAAAGAGGATCTGCGCAGAGCTTCTTCGGCACAAAGGCGTCTGTAGAATGGAGGGTTTTATGAAATACGGTTACTTTGATGATATCAACCGGGAATATGTCATCACGGATCCTGCAACGCCGCTTCCCTGGATCAACTATCTTGGCTGCCGCGATTTTTTCAGTCTTATTTCCAACACCTGCGGCGGCTACTCTTTCTATAAAGATGCAAAGCTTCTCCGTCTGACCCGCTATCGCTACAACAACGTCCCTGCAGATTCCAATGGCAGATATTTCTATCTTAAAGAAGGAAACAGCATCTGGAATCCCGGCTGGCAGCCGACCCAGACACCTCTGGATTTTTATGAATGCCGGCATGGAATGGGATACAGCCGCTTTACCGGGCAGAAAAATCATCTGAAGGCCTCTCTACTCACCTTCGTACCCCTTGAGGATTCCTGCGAGATCAATCAGCTTACGCTTACCAATGATTCTGAGCAGGAGAAAACAATTCAGTTGTTTTCTTATCTGGAATGGTGTCTCTGGAATGCAGATGATGATATGAAGAATTTCCAGCGTAACTTCAGCACTGGAGAGGTGGAAATAGAAGGTTCTATTCTTTATCATAAAACGGAATACCGGGAACGCCGGAATCACTACGCTCTGTTTTCTGTCAACACACCCATAGATGCTTTCGAGACAGACCGGGATTCCTTTCTTGGTCCATACCGCAGCAATCAGAATCCTTCCGCTGTTGAAAAAGGCCAGCTCTCCAATTCCGTAGCCAGTGGCTGGTCTCCTATTGCAGCCCATCAGATTGATCTGACGCTTCAGCCGGGCGAAAGCAAAACCTTTATTTTTGTCACCGCATATGTCGAAGTACCCGTTGAAGAAAAATGGGAAGCGCCGGGTGTCATCAACAAAAAACCTGCCCATGCCCTTTTGTCACGCTATCATAATCCTGATCAGGTACAAGATGCTTTTCTTGCGCTTTGCCATTACTGGACAGCGCTTCTGTCCCGATATCATATTTCCTCTGACTCCAGGGAAGTGGATCGCATGGTAAATATCTGGAACCAGTACCAGTGCATGGTTACCTTCAATATGTCCCGAAGCGCTTCTTATTACGAATCCGGTATCGGCCGTGGGATGGGGTTCCGTGACTCCTGCCAGGATCTGCTCGGTTTCGTCCATCTGATTCCGGAGCGTGCCCGCGAGCGAATACTGGATATCGCAGCCACTCAGTTTGAGGATGGCAGTGCATACCATCAGTATCAGCCGCTGACCAAACGTGGAAACGCAGATATCGGCGGAGGCTTTAACGACGATCCCCTCTGGCTGATCGCCGGTACGGTTGCTTACATCAAAGAAACCGGCGATTTTTCCATTTTAAAAGAGCCAGTTACCTTTAACAGCACCCCCGGAACCCAGCAGCCGCTTTTGGAGCATCTGAAGCGCTCCTTTAACTTTACTGCAACGCATAAGGGACCTCACGGGCTTCCGCTGATCGGTCGTGCCGACTGGAATGACTGTCTGAATTTAAACTGCTTTTCCGCAGAGCCCGGCGAATCCTTCCAGACGTTTGGTCCCAGTGAGGGACCTGTCGCGGAATCCGTATTTATTGCCGGAATGTTCGTCAAATATGGGGAAGAGTACGCGCAGCTTGTTTCTCTTCTCGGCAATGCTGTGGAAGCAGACCGTGCCCGTAAGGAGGTTGCAGCAGTCTATCAGGCAGTCCTGGATTCCGGCTGGGACGGGGAATGGTTCCTCCGGGCCTACGATGCCTACAGCCACAAGGTCGGCTCCCGGGAATGTGAGGAAGGTCAGATTTTTATCGAGCCCCAGGGCTTCTGTGTCCTCGCAGGCATTGGCGTACAGGAAGGGCTTGCACAAAAAGCTCTGGATTCTGTCAAAAAACGTCTGGATACCAAATACGGTGTCATGCTCCTGCAGCCTGCTTATACCAGATATCACCTGGAGCTTGGCGAGGTCAGCTCCTACCCGCCCGGGTACAAGGAAAATGCCGGAATCTTCTGCCACAATAATCCCTGGATTTCCATCGCAGAAACCGTCATCGGCAGAGGCAGCCGCGCATTTGAGGTATATCGTAAAACCTGTCCCGCTTATCTGGAAGATATCAGTGACATCCACCGCACAGAGCCTTACGTTTACGCACAGATGGTTGCCGGCGCAGACGCTCCCAGACACGGTGAAGCAAAAAACAGCTGGCTGACCGGCACTGCAGCATGGACCTTTGTCAATATCTCCCAATACATCCTCGGTATCCAGCCCGACTGGAACGGTCTGCGTATTGATCCCTGCATTCCTTCCGACTGCAACGGATATGATATCCACAGGCACTACCGCAATGCCGACTATGATATCCACATCCAGAACCCGAACCATGTGGAAAAGGGCGTTGTTTCCCTTCTTGTTGACGGAACTCCCATTGACGGCTGTGTCGTTCCTTTCACCGAAGCCAAACAGCACTATGACGTTACGGTTGTGATGGGCTGACCTGTATCACAGCAAAAAAATTTGCCTCCCTTTTTAATGTTTTGATATAGTACAGTAAAACCCCGGACAGAGTTTGAAAAATCACTCCGTCCGGGGTTTTTGATTCATAACAATAGAATGCTCGCAGAGCGTGCATTCTATTGTTGGAATTATTTATAAGTCCATCTGCAGCTCTGCCCAGACCGGGACAGAGACCGATGCACCCTTTCTCGACACTGCAATTGCGGATGCCTGTGCAGCGATCGAAAGACACTGTTCTGCAGAAAATCCCTTTTCCTGCGCCATCAGAAAATATCCGGTAAAGGTATCTCCCGCCGCCGTGGTGTCAACTGCCTGTACTTTCTGTGCCGGGCAGAAATACCGTTCTTCCCGGTCTGCATACCATGCACCTTTTTCTCCGAGGGTCAGTACAACTGCAGCATCCGGATACTGAAACAGCATCTGATCCAGAATGTCTTTTGGCTCGCTTTTTTGGGTCATCTGACTACCCTCTACCTCATTGATGAAAAACAGGGAAACCTTTTCCAGCTGCCAGCTTAAAATGCAATCTTCAAACGGCGATGGATTCAATACGATCGAAATGCCTCTGGCATAGGCTTTTTCCAGAATATCTTCGATTCCGTTGATTTCATTCTGTAAGATCAGGACATCTCCTTTTTCAAAAGAATCCAGAACGCTATCGATATATTCCGTCGTCCACATCCGGTTCGTACCGCCATACAGGACGATGCTGTTCTGTCCGTTTTTGTCCACCTGAATGATCGCATGCCCGGTTCTATTGTCCCGTTCCTGCATGAGCCTGCAGTCCACGCCAAACTCCTGTGCTGTTTCCAGCAGCTCACCTCCGTCAGAGCCTACCAAACCTGCAAGATACACCCTGGCACCAGCTTTTGCAAGGGCTGCAGCCTGGTTAAAGCCTTTTCCTCCGCAGGCCTTATCCAGCTTCACAGAAGCAATCGTTTCTCCCGGCTCGACAATATGATCCAGGGAATAAATATAGTCATAATTTAAGGAGCCCATCACAAGAAAGCGTGTCCCCAAGGACGCGCTTTCCTGACATTGTGCTTTTGATAGTTCCGTTTCCTGCCCCTTCATTCTTTGGGATTTCATGAATTACACCTCATCCGTATCGAAGAATATTTTGCATGGCTTCCGTTTCGAACAGACACGCCAACCGCGCCCTGCAGATAAGGATGATCCGTATCCTCATATTCCAGTACAGCAGTCTCTGTCTGCAGCTGTTGGTTTTGTCTACACCCAACCGGCACTTCTTTGATCTCTGCATGCAGTCTGGCTCCCTGTGCGCAAACAGAAACCTCATAATCCCTGCCGGCTTTCCAGTCAAAGGCTGTCTCTGTCAGAACACGATATCCATTTTCATTTTTCAGGAGTGCAATTTTAGAATCCGCAAGGAGTGCAACGGCGTAGGAACGGATCGCCCCCTGTACGCGCACATTTACCATATTGTTTTCGCCTGTCAGGGGAGTCATTTCAAATACCGCCGTATAGTCTTTCCAGTCATATCTGCCGGTATACGCTTCTCCAAAATCTGCACAGGACAGATGCAATGCTCCCTGATCCAAATACAGATGTCCCTTCAGTCTGGTAAACTGGCTGACCTCTTTATGTAAGCCAGTCCATACTTCTGTCGTTTCCCGGCAAAAATCGATCCGATAATCCGGTGTTCCATCTGCCCACAGATCATCCAAAAGTCCTGCAAAGGTCTGAGTTGCTTCCGTTCCCATCAAAAGATCAAAGCAGACTCCCATCTCACCGATCAGCGCGCCCTCCCAGGACGGAATCCGGAAGCTCAGCTCCTGCCAACAGCCCTTTTTCAGATGTACGCTTTTGCCGGTAAAAATTTTTCCACTCCGCAGATCCCGCACATACAGGCTGCAGTCCGCTTCCCCGGCATACTCCGGAAGCATTACACTTCCATGTACCGTCTGCCCCGGGTAAACCAGCGGGGAGAAACTGGGATCATATCTGCTGTCGTGAAAATCCTTCGGCTCATAATAGGTTTTCTGATATACAAAGACACGTTCTCCGGAATTTACCGGAACTGCCGTCGCTTTCAGGCTTCTGCTGCCGCTATGTGCAGACTCATCCGTATTGCAGACACAGCATTCCCTCGTGATCGGATCCTTCTCATCCGTCACGCTGTCCACCCGAATCTGCATGGAATGCGTCGATCCCGGGAATTCAAAATGACAGCTGTGAATTCTTTTCTCTGCAAGCTCCTTCCAGGGCTCCGGAAGCTCTTCCCCCGCAAGTTCATATGCCATTTTCCCGATATACAAGGCTCCATAGGGAATGTCCATGATGTTTAGGGAGCCTATCACACTGGAGCAGACCAGCAGGTCATGCACAGGTTTTCTCCAGCGGTCATAATCAATGCCCTCCAGACCATTGCGGACACCAATAATGGTTGCCACATTACCACCGTTACAATCGGTATCCCATCCACACATTGTAACGATGGCGATGGTATCTGAAAAATCGCCGTTTCCATATAGCAGCGCCAGAATCATAACTGCAATATTCGGAATAATATGGCAATTTCCCGGATATTTATCATAACCGTAGTTTGCATGAATGTAGGCAAAGCAGTCTCTCCAGTTCTGCGGATGCTCTTCATAAAACTCCATTACTGTCCGTACGATCTTCGCATATTCACAGTCTGACGGAATATAGGAAAGTCCTGTTTCCAGAATCTTTTTGATCTCTTTTTCCTCAAATGCGATACTGATGCACACCGCCACAAAAATACCGCCGTATAACGCATTGCCATCATGGGTTACACTGGCAGCCTTGCCGGCCAGCTTTGCAGCCAGCGCCGGATTGCCCGGTGCAACCAGTCCCCAGGTATCAATAAAGATCTGTCCGCCGATCTGCTCCGCTATTGTACTGCCATTCTGCGCAATACTGCCGCTTCGCGGCGCAGGTATGCCGTTGCGCAGGTTCAGATATGCCGTATGCTCCGTACTTGTTCCATAACCGCCCCACCAGAAAAATCCATGCTCATAGGGTGCGTAATTTAGCAGCGCATTTGCAACATCCTGTGCCGTCATTTCTGCTCCATGTCCGCCATCCTCAAGACCTCTCAGATAGAATAACGGTCCGTTGCTGTCATCATCCGCTGCAAACTCCCGATAGTCCACCGGATAGTCTGTCAGCTCTCCATAGATATTTTTTATTTTCTCATATGTCCAGCCTTCTACCGGCGCTCCATAACGGATACCTATGATTTTGGCTAACCAGCCTGCGTAAATACGCTCCAGATATTCTTTTTTCATACCTGTCCCTCTTCAGCCAAAATTCGCCAGCTTTGTAAACAGATCCGAAAAAACTTTATCCCTGTTTACATGATAAACATAACGCATCAGATGTCGCTTCGGATCCACAGAATAATGCCCGTCGTATTCCGGGATCGGGCTGGGCATCAGATAATCCTCCATGAAGCGCTCATCCAGCAGCCATGCGACGGTTGTGATATCCCAGATCACACGAGACCATGCCAGTTCATTACTGCACCGGCGTCCCTCCGTCTTTGTCGTGCTGACCAGATAATCACAGAGTCGGTTTTTTCCCTTCAGATAGGCATCCAGCTCCGGTCCTGTCGTCGTAACCTCCGATACAACGCCAGAACAGGGGAGCTGCACCAATGCGGCTCCGCACTCAAAAATGATCCTTGCCGCGGCAACATCCTGATACAGATTAAACTCTTTGTTTTCCGGCCAGTGCAGTGCATTGCCGCCCAGCCATACGATCACGATCCGGTCGATAATATCCGGATTTTTCAAAATTGCAGAGGCCACATTTGTGATGGCGCCGATCGCAAGCACATACAGCGGTTTTTCCGGAGTATAGTTCATTGCACGGGCCGCCAGATCTGCTGCTGCAGGAGATTCTACCGCCGTCTCTTCATCCGGCAGGTAGCCTGTCGAGCCTTTGTATACACTTTTTTTCAGCTCGTCCTTTCCCATCAGCGTCAGAATATTTAAGATCTCCTGATAGCTTTTCTCCATTCCATCTGCAGGGCCTGTGGATTTTTCATTAAAAAACGGCGCTGCATAGATTGCCTGTAAATGGAGTTTTTCTGCGGAGCAGATCAGATACGAAACAGCGAACTGATCGTCGATTTCATTATAGGTATCGGTATCCAGAACAACATCTACCGGTCCCGTCGGTCTGCTCAGACGGGCAAGAAGTCCCGGATCCTCCTGTTTTTTTGGTACCCATTGTGTTCCCTTTTTCTGTTTCATACGCAGTCTCAGCTCCTTTTCTTATTTCTGCCCGCTCTTTTTGCTCCGCAGATTTTTTTGTAACTGTTCCATACCCTCACAGTTACATTTTTTCCTTTATTCCTGAGGTGCCTTTTCTCCGGTTACGCGATCCATGGTATAAAGAATGGATGCCTTTTTATAAAATGCACGATATGCAATCTGATCTGTCATGTGATTTTTCTCCGGTGTTCCATACAGCGGATTCTCCAGGATTTTCTCTGCACATACGATCAGCTCTTTTAAATAGGTTTTGGGAATCGGATGCACATAATGCCCAGGGAAGATCAGATCAAACTCAGCTTCTCTGCCCTCCAGATGCTTTAACGCTTTTGCATAATGCTCCATCGTATCCGATTTGCAGCGATCCATGATCAGAGTCGGGGTGCTGACTACGGAATCGCCGGAAAACAGCAGACGGTTTTCAGAATCCAGCAGGCAGATTCCATCCTGAGTATGTCCGAAGGTCTCGATCACCTCCAGCTTACGTCCCCCCAGATCAAATACCTTTCCTTCCTCGATGGGATTCACACGATACTCATGAAGATAAGAAATCGTATCTGCTACAGACGCTTCTCCGTTATATTCTTCTCTATCCAGCTGTCCCTTGATAAAGGCGCTGCGTACCTCCTGACAGTTCTGCTCCTTTAAAACGCTGACCGCATTTTTATGTGCATAAACCTCATCAAACCAGACATTGCCGCCCGCATGGTCATAGTGATGGTGGGAGTTTACTACTATACAGGGCAGATCCGTCAGTTCCTTTACAACTGCATGTACATTTCCTGCACCAACGCCTGTATCCAGCAACAGTGCCTGTGTTTTTCCGATGATCAGATACATCAGCGCAATGCCGAATTCATCAATCGCATATACTCCATCTGCTACCAGCTGAACTGTAAAACCGTTAATTTTCCGAATATTCATGTTGTCCATTTTTATTTTCTCCTTTTATTATAATACTTTTTCTTTTTTCTGAAAACTTCGGAATTGATTTGTGTAAATTATTTTTCATCCCGGCTTATGGGAATTTCCAATCCGTCATATGCCACAACGATCTGATATTCCGGCTTTGCATCCGTCATTATCCCTTGAAGCTTTTCATGAGGCGCCGTATGACACTGATTTATATGGGAAAGATATATTTTGGTATCCTGCCGGATCGTTTTATTTTTTTCAAATGTATCCAACAGCTCCAGAAAAGTATCCGCACATAAATGGGTATTCCATTCCTCCTGCAGCTTCAGATTTCCGAATGTACATTCTGAGATCCAAATGTCAAGATTCTGATTTTTCATAAAATCAAGGGTTTCTTCCTCATACAGTCCGGTATCCATTCCATACAGCATTTTTGTTCCGTCTTTTGCCTTCAGCACATAATTTGCGCTGCGCTCTTTTGCCATATTCCCGCCGTGATTTCCACGGATCGGTGTAACCTCATATTCCCCTATGGAATAGGTCTCAAAATATTTCAGCTTGTGAAAGGCATAAATCCCCTTTTTTTCCATTCCACGGAGAGATCCTCCAAATGCAATCTCACTGTCACGCAAAAGCTCAATGAACCGATAGCCCTCTTCCGAAAAATAGAAATGCACCGGTGTTGTCCGAAGATGAGTTGCCATGCTCATAAGTCCCAATGCCGTAAAATCAAAATGATCATCATGGGTATGTGTAATCAGAACATGCTCAATGTCACACATAGAACCATATTGAAGCGCCTGGGTGAAAATATCCGGCCCCATATCAATCATAATATTCCTGCCCAGTCGAAAGCAGGAACGCTTGCGGACATCCTTTCCGCCATGCTCACGGGCATAATTGCACATCGGGCAGTCACAGAAGGGGCTCGGCACACCTTCTGATGCTCCTGTTCCATAAAAAATACCTGTATCCGTCATAATTTTCTCCTTCCAGATCGTAATTGTCTTTCTGTTACCGAAGCAATTTCTGTATTTTCAGAATTTCATCTGCTTGCAGGTTCTGACACCATTGACATAAATATCGTTTGCCAGCTCCGTAACCAGACGAAGATCCTGCCAGGTTTCACACTTTTTCCCCATAAAGGTAATATTGTCAAAGGTAATATCATGGACACGTACTTCCTCTGTCGGCGTCTGGTATCCGCGGATCAGCGAAACCGGAATATCGCCGTTTAATACCTGAATGTTCTCAAAATGAATATCATTGATCTCCCCTTTGGCAACCTGCTGCGTATATCTGCAGAGCAGAACCTTGATATCAAACAGCTTCTGTTCCGCCTGCTCTACCCGGATATTTCTGTAATGGACGTCATGCACATGACCGCCATCTGCCTGATGGATAGAAATTGCCGCGCCGCCCATATTTCCTTCGTACTGACAGTGAATGATATCACAATCCTCAAATACGAGATCGTGGATCTCACTCTGAAGCCCATAGCCTAATTCAATTGCATTGCCCGGCTCCGCATTCCAGAGCACATTATTATGGGCATATACTTTCGTCACATCCCGAACAGTCGAAGTATCCCCAATCAGCCCATGTGCCTTAATACAGATACTGTCATCCGTCGAACGGATAAAGCAATTCTTTACCTCCACATCCTGGCTGCTCGTAATATCAATACCATCTCCTGTTACAATTCTGGACATGATATTCATATCATCAATGACAACATGATCACATGCCGCTGGAACCACATGCCAGGAGGGTCCGTCTACTGCCGTAAAGCCTTTTAAGAGGACATTGTTGCACCACTTGATATAGATAAAAAACCGATGGGCATTACTGTCCGGCAGATGCCAGCAGGCTCCATTGACGATTCCGTTTCCTACAATGGAAATGTTATCGCAATGATCCGCATAAATACAGCCGGATACCACGGCACCCTCTTCGATATAGACCGTATCATTCGGTTTTAAGGTAAGAATCCCGACATTGTATACCTTTCCTTTTTCAAAGCAGATCGTTGTATTTTCCGGTTTTTCGATTCTGTGCGAGCAAAGCACGAATAATGCGTCATGCAGACCGCCGTCTGTCTCTACCGTAAATTTCTTCGGCTCGTCGAGATGAATCTGAACAGTCTCCCCTGTTACCGAAGGAACGATTCCAAAGCTGGTCGGACGAATTGCCAGCTTCTCAAAGGGTGTATGAATCGAAATTTCCAGATCATAGGCTTCGTCATCTACTACAACAACATAATCAAAGGAGTCTGTATGATATACCACGCGCTCCGTTCCATTGCAGACAACGCTGTATTTTGTTGATTTTTCCAGTTCCTCTACGGAATTCAAAATAAACCGCGGCTCCTCAATCGGATCCGGATTGTGATAATAAATTAAATCGTTTTCAAAATCCTTCATGTCTTTTTTCTCCTCGTATCAATTTCTACAGTCCATCAAATTTATCCCTTAACTGCACCGGCTACCATACCGCCGATAAAATAAGAGGAACACTTCAGATACAACAAAACCACCGGAATGGTCGCGATACACAGACCTGCACACAGTACACCATAATCCGTATTGTACATGGAATTAAAGTTCATCAAACCAAGCGGAAGCGTTTTTAAGGAATCCTTTTTAATTTCAATCAGTGCCCAATAGAATTCACTCCAGGTACCTTGGAAGTTAAAAATCATTACGGTAGCGATAACCGGTTTTAACAGCGGAAGCGTAATCCGAAACAGGTTCTGCAGCAGGGAGCAGCCGTCCAGCAGTGCTGCTTCATCCAGCTCTTTCGGCAGGCCTTTTACATAGTTAATCATAATAAAGGTTGCCGTCGGAAGCCCCAGCGTAACATACGGAAGCAGCAACGCAAGCCGCGTCCCGTTCAGTCCCCACGCTTTCAGCGTCGTAAAGTTGGGGATTGTGAGCATTTCAGATGTGATAAACAGTCCGGACAAAAACAGTATTTCAATGAATCCACTGCCCCACGGTCTTAATTTCCCGAGCGCAAAGGATGCGAGTATAATAACGATCAACTGCACTGCCAGCGTCATAATCGTAATAATAACACTGTTCATGAAAAAGCTTCCAATTTTACCAATTTTCCATGCAGAAACATAGTTTTCCGGTTTAAAGGTCGTAATGCCAAAAGGGTTCGTCAGAACATCCAGATTGGATTTTACGGATGTCAGAAACATAAACACCAGCGGATACAGCACAATCACTGCCAGAATCAGAAGAACGATCTGACTGAATATCCCTCCTATTGTGAGTTTCTTTTTTTCTTTCATTATTTTCACCCCTTCGCTTATTCGTAGTTATACCTGCGTCCAATCAGTCTGCTGATCAGCACCAGTGTCAGAATGATGATAAACAGCACAGTAGACATTGCCAGTGCCCTGTAAAACTTGAAATCAACGAACGCCGTAGTATAAATCAGCTGTGCAACTACAGTCGTCGCCTTGCCGGGGCCACCGCCGGTCAGCATATAGAACAGAGCAAAGGATTTCATACCGCCGGAAATGGAAAGGATGACGTTTGTTTCCGTCGTTCCCGCAGTAAGCGGAAGGAAAAAATTGAAGAACAGATCTTTTTTGGTCGCGCCGTCAACCGCTGCGGATTCCAGAACATCTTTGGAAATATTCATCATCGCAATATAGAATAAAACCATCGTAAAACCGATATACTGCCAGGTATTTACCGCAATAACCGTGCCGAGGGCAGTGCTCTTCTCCCCGATCCACGCATGTGTCAGATTGTCAAGACCAACCAGGCGCAGCAGCGTATTGACCAGACCAATATCCTTGTTCAGCATAAACTTCCACATAACCGCCACTACAGAAGCGGGGAGGACGACCGGGATATATAAAGCTACTTTATAAAACTGCTGCCACTTCGGAGTCATATAATATACTGCAAATGCAAGCAAAAAACCGAGGGTTGTCTGAATCAGTGTGGAAACCACTGCAAAAACCAGATTGACCTTGATCGCCGCCCAATATTCGTCATTATGAAACAGCTCAATATAGTTTTTCAATCCAACAAAACTAAGATCCGAACCGAATGCATTCCAATCCGTAAAGCTCCTGACCAGGCTCTTAAAAAACGGGAAAACAAGAAAGCATCCCAAAAATACAAAACCGGGAATCAGAAAAACATATCCCATGAGCTTTTGCCTTGTTTTATAATTCATTTTGCTCTTCATATCTTCACCCTTTCAAATAGGGCCGGCAGTCAACTTTCTGCCAGCCCTATTTCAGTCTGCCGCTATTTATTACTTACCGTTTTCTTCCAGTAATTTGACGTACGCATCTTCGATCTTCTGACCGAATTCTTCAGGAGTTTCGGAAGGATCGGAGAGAAATTCTGCTTCCAGATCACCAGTATCTGATCCGATATCGCCGGCATTGTAGTCATAGTTTTTTCTATAGCTCTCTGCGCTGGAGAAGATTTCTGCAAATTCGCTCTGGTTTGCATTGTCATAGGTGCAGTCCTTATTTGCCATTACAGACAGTGTCTCGTTACCGAATTTCTGCTGTACATCTTTGCTTGTGATATATTTTAAGAATCTTGCGGACTGTTCCGGATACTTGGTACCGGAATAAACCATGAATCCGTCAACACCAAAATTGTGAAGCAGGGTAGGCGTGCCTTCGGGTGCAGGGAACGCCATAACGCCAATTTCGAAACCGGCTTCTGCGGAGTTCTTTTCAAGATCTGTCAGTTCATTGTTGTTTACGAATGCAAACAGACCTTTCTGCAAATAGAACTGACCGGTAGAATCTTCTCTCGTCATAGCAAGAGAATCCGCATCAATGTAACCTTTGTCAACCCAGTCTCTTAATCTTGCTCCTGCTTCAGCATATTCTTTGGCAACATCCGTATAGTGACCTGTCAAATAGTCATTGTTTTTAAGATATCCTGCATCGTACATGTAATGCAATGCAAAAGTCTCAACCAGGGATGCAATCTGAAAGCCGTGAGGATTACCAGGCGTCAACAGAGGTGTTACTCCGGCCTTTGCAGCTTCGCCGAGCACTGTTTCAAACTCTTCCAATGTGGTGGGAACTTCCCAGCCATTCTCTTCCATCATCGTCTTGTTATATGCAAGCACGGTACAGGTTGTTCTGAACGGTATGCAGAAGACCTGATCGTTAACAGTACCGGACTGTACAGCGGGTGCCAGCAGGGAGTCTTTCCATTCATTGTTATTCTCTTCCAAATAAGGAGTGAGATCGTATGTAGCGCCTACGGAATTAAACGAACCCATCTGGTTTGCCCAGCAGCATGCTACATCAGGAGCTTCGCCAGCAGCGAAGGCCGTTGTCAGAGTCTGTGTCAGAACGTCCCAGGTGATTATCTGTGTCTCAACCTTGACATCCGGATTTGCCGCTTCGAAATCGGATATCATCTGTTTGAATTCCTCTTCGTACTCCGGCCAGTCATGCATGAAAGTGATGGTCACCTGTTCGCCGTCAGTAGTCTGAGCTGCTTCCACTGTGGCATCATCCTCTTTTTCCGTCGTGGCAGCGGTATCCGCAGGAGCTACTGCATTTGTAGAGCCGCAGCCTACAAGGGCGGATGCAGCAGTCATGACTGCCATCACAATCGCCAATACCTTTTTGTTTCTCATACCATATCCTCCTTTTTATTTCCGACACAAGAACGACTCGTTTTGTGTCTATCTGCTTTCTGCAGATCATTCACCCTTTTCCCCTGATGTCTTTCCCTTCCTGTCAGTCGATATCCATTTGCTGAATGTAAGCCTGCTGCCGTTTCAGCATTTTCTTAAATGCATGATACACGCCATCTGCGTTTTCTTTCAGGGTTCGTTTGGAATTCGTATGTGGATTGATGCTCGTGGCGTAATCCAGCTGGCTGATCCAGTCTGCCGGAATCGATTCACTTCCGGAAAGCGCACCGGCAATTCCACCGGCAACTGCCGCAACACAGTCTGTATCACGTCCCATATTTACGCCTGCAAGGATCGCTTCCTTCGTATTTCCATGAACCATCTTAAAAATAACAACGCCCTTTGTGACAACTTCATTCGCATAGCTGAACGGATACGGCATTCCAAATCCGTTATAAATGGAATCAAAATGCTGTCTCAGCTGAAAAATGTCACTGCAGCCTGTCGCTTTTTTCAATTGCTCGTCAATCTCTTTCACAACGACATCGGGATCGCAGTGATCAAAAATTGCCCCGATCACAGAATCCACAGTTGCGCCGGGCTTCGTTCCCTCCGCAATTGCTACGCCAGTAACACATGCCCATTTCAGCCCACGGCTGTTCGTTGTCTGATACAGCTGTCCGACCTGCAGGATATCCTCTTTTGCGCCTTCTACATTGCCTGCGTTGATCAGACCGATCGGATGACACGCCCTTGCAAAGCTGTTGAGTCCGGCGTAATCGCAATATCTGCCAAGATCGGTTGCCGGTATTCCGGTTTTGGCCATTTTCAGAAGAACCCCTTCAAACGGTTCGGATACCCAGCCTCCTGCATTCGGATTTGCGTATTTGTTCCAGGCAGCCCTGACATCCTCCGCTGTGACTCTTCCCTCTTTTTCCATAATCGCGGAAATCATCAGCTTCTGTCGTTCCACGCCGTCCTCTGTCGTTCCGGGTTCCCTGTCCCAGCCATTTCCGTAATGCTGGTACGGAAGATACCCGTCTACATAGCCGTACTTCCTGTCAATTTCTTCATAAGTCATTCCCTCAACAGGAGCTCCCATTGCTGAACCGATATGACAGCCACAGATACAGCCAAAAAACTTGTCCTGTAAAATTATGCTCATATAATCTCCTTTTTCGTTATAATTTCTGTTCAATCGTTATAAATATATATTACTTCCGCTTCGTATATTTGTCAATATATTGTATTTTCATTTATTTTTATTGAATATATTAGTAAAATTATACCATACCCATATGCTTGCAAGTAAAAATACCGTTCCATCATCTTTTGACAATGGAACGGTATCTGTATTTCCTTATTCAGTTCTGCCCCTTTACTTCCAACTCAGCGTTGCAATTCCAAATTTATCCCTTTTTCTCGTCAATTCTTCATCGCTGTATTTTTCAATTGCGATCTCTGCAAGATACAGTACTCTGCAGCCTTCCTCCAGATGTCCCAGATACGAAGTCTCCGGTGTTGCCATGCAAATATGGATATGCGGCTCCCCGTCTATAATCAGCCCCTGCCCGGCCGCCACTTCAATCGGTCCTTCCACGGTATAAAAACCGTTGGTCGGATCCTCCTCGGTGGTCTGGATCATGTGATATCGCGCCTTATCCAACGTTCCAATCATAGATACAACCGCTCCGTTTTTGATCTTGTGTTCGGTAATGGCCTGGTTCAGGCACTGCAGCATATCATCGCCTTTTCCCAGATGAAGCAAAATAACGTCTCCTGTTTTCCTGACATGAAATGTGTGCATTTTACATCCTCCTGTTTTATGAAATCGTTCTTATGTTTTTTGTATCTGTTGTGTTTTCCGGCGTTTGTGTCCGGAGAACTTTACGAAACAAAATAAAGAATGAGCTCCCGAGCATAATGCTGACGCTGATCCATGCAGAGGCTTCTGCAGCGGCAATCCCCATAAAGCTGTGCCTGCCAAGCCAATATCCAAAAATCAGTCTGCTGATGACTTCCAGTCCGCCGGAAAGCATCGGAATCCATGTATTGCCCATTCCCTGAATGCAGTTTCGAAATACCATCAGAAATCCCAGGAAAAAGACGAAAATTCCCACAATCAGCAGATATTGTCTGCACAACTCAAGTACTGACGGATCTGTCACCATCAGCGACGCGATCCTTTTCCCGCCGAAAATCTCAATGGCAGACAGCGGAATATGAATCAGGATAGAAAGAATCACTCCCATCCGAACACCGTCTTTAATTCTGTCATATTTTTGCGCACCGTAGTTCTGACCGACAAATGTCATAAATGTCATTCCCAGCGCATTGCTGAATTCTCCGATCACGCTGCGAATTTTGGTGGACGCCGCATAAGCCGCCACTGCAGACGCACCGAGATCGTTTACAAAAAACTGCAGGATCATTCCACCGACTGCCGTTACCATACTCATAATTCCGACCGGCATCCCGGTTTTCAACATTCTGACTGCCAGCCGTGCATTTTTGCTCTTACAGCCGTCTAAAAGACTGACAAATTCCAATCTTTTCAAACCTGCGGCACAAATCGCAAAGGAAAATACCTGAGACAACACCGTTGCCACAGCCGCTCCCTGCACGCCCCACTTCAGTATGAGTACAAATACGCAGTCCAGACCAACATTTGTTATAGAGGAAACAAGCAGCGCACAAAATGGCGTAGACGAATCCCCCAAAGACTGCAAAACGCTCATAAACAGGTTATTCAAAACGGTAATCACAAACCCCAGCAGGATCACTTTGATGTAATCCAGCGACTGCTCCAGAATTTCTCCGGGCGTATGCATCAGAATCAGGAAATCTCTGATCGCCAGAGATCCGACAATTGAGATCATCGTTCCCACAATCAGCGACAAAACGGATGCAACAAAAAATCCACGGTTTACCAGATGATAATCCTTTTTCCCGTAGGCCTGTGAAATATGGATGCAAAATCCTTTTGTAATCCCCATTGCAAATCCGATCGTCAGCCAGACTACAATGGATGTCGCGCCGACTGCTGCCAGCGCCTGCGCTCCGATTCCCCGCCCGACAACGACGCTGTCCACAAAGCTGTAAAGCTGCTGAAACAGACCGCCAATTGCCAGTGGAATATAAAACAGAATGATATTTTTGGCAATGCTGCCTTCTGTCATGTCCCTTGCTTGTTTTTTCATAAGTTTACCCCGCAAAATTTCTGCCCTTTCTTTTCCTATCAACGATTGTTCAGGTTCAAGCAAAGTTCAACAGGCAGGATTCTTCCGTCGTATGCCCCGGCAGCTCCACAATTTCAACAGGCAGAGTTCCCGGATCAATACCGGCTCCGCCCTGAAATAGAAATTTGCTTGTTAAAATAATTTTACTCTATTTTCGTCTTTTGTACAGAATAATTTGCTTTTAGAAATCTGAAAACCGGTATATGAAAAGGATCAGTCCTTTGAATGCTAAGGGATCTGTTGAAAATAATGTCTGCCCTTTCATCAACAAGAAGAACAGCTCACCAAGAGTTCTTTGTCTCTGGTTCTTTCGTCTGATCCAGCTTATGTCTTTTTTCTTGCAAGGGTTCTGTTATTAAAGCCCTTTACCGGACCTATGATATTTATATTCTTTGCAGATGCTAGCAGTCAGCTGTTTACATAGATCCGTGTATTCCCATCGCGCAGCATTTTAGTTCAACCGGAAATTGTCTAATTCTTTTTTAAAGGATTATCTAATACATAATACAAAGAAATATGCTCCTGTCCATCTCTTGTAATTTGGATATTTTCCTTTACAAAGCGGAAACCACTTTTTTCAATAACTCTTTTTGATTGACTATTTATAACAAAATGGCTACACATTAAGTAATCATAATTTTCTTGTTCAAAGCAGAATTTAATTACTCTATTAACAGCTTCTGGCATTAAACCTTTTCCCCAATACTCTTTACTTAATACATATCCTAGTTCTCTTCCTACTAAATTCTCATACTCATCACGCAACAAAAGACTAAGCGTTTCAAGTCCTAATGAACCTATTACCTTATGATTTTCTTTCAATTCTAAAGCAAAGGTCATTTTCTCATTAATAAACATCTCCAAAATGGTTTTTGATTCTTGAATTGATGTATGTGGATTCCATCCAGCCATTTGACCTACTCCATCAACTTTTGCATACTCAAAAAAGTCTTCTAAATCCATTTCACTCCATTCTCTAATGATTAGTCTATCTGTTTCAAGCACAACACCTGTTAAATCAACATTTGCATTCATAAATCTATCACTCCTCAATCAACTCCCGATTGTTCTATGATACGATAAACATGCCATATTCTTTTGGCACGTTTAAAATTCCATTTGTAGTATGAGCGGTCAAAATATCTTTTTTAGCCTGTTTGGGAATGCCGGTGATCGACGTCATACTGGAAAGAGAATAAAGATATTCGATTATGTCATCGATATTGCTTTTGGCAGCTGCGATCATCGCTTTTGAAAAATCTGAAAGAATCAGCCTGGAACACAGACGGATCAAATCTTCTTTGTTTTTCCACATATCGCCCGTCCCGCAACCTAATTCCAAAACGCGCATTCCGGGGTCAATTTTATAATTGGAAAAAATCCAGTTTCCGAATCCCATCTTGTTTGTCGAATATTTATCATGAATGGAAATTCTCGTTTGCAAATTGGTTTCAGTAGCATACTGCTGTTCCACAACGGACCTATCATTCAGCTGATCCATACATAACCTCGCTTTGATTTCCTGTTTTTGATCCTGGTATTTACAAAACAGTATAACATAAAATAAAGGCACATGGGAAGCTGCGGAAAGCATTGAAGATGCAGCTTGGCGAATGATGTAGATGAACGATAACCTAAAATAGCAAAAAGAAGTTTTTAACGGAAAGATCTTGTGCTGCTTCATATAGATTTTTCTGTTTTGAGTATGCTATACTGTAAGAGTATGTGAGAAAACTTAGCCTTCTTATATATTTTTAACGAACTAAAAATTTATTTTATATAGAGAGGGATCGGCAGATGGGAAATAAGGAATTATTTAAAACCGTTTTATTCGGCGGATTTCAAAAAGAAGAAGTATGGAACTACATGCAGGAGGTTGAGGCGGAGATAGAAGGGGGACGCCAGGTTGCGGAACGCGCACAGCAGGAATATGCGCAGCAGCTGGAAGAGGAAAACCTGATGCGGCAGAAACTGAGCCAGCAGCTTTCGGATGAACAGGAACGCACGGAGAAGCTGGAAGAAGAAAAGAATGCGATGGAGTCGGAACTTGGCACACTGCAAGCAGAAGCAGAAAGTCTGCGCGCAGAAAAAGCAGAACTGCAGACCGAGCTGAACAAGCTGCAGGAAGAAAAGAGCGGGCTGGAAGCGGCAGTTGAAACCTTAAATACAGAAAAAGCCGTGCAGCAGGCAGAAATGGAAGCGCTGCAGAAGGCAAAGGACGAATTACAGGCAAGAACAGAAGTTTTAGAAGCTGAGAAAGAGAAAGCTTTGTCAGAGCTGAAAAGTCTGAGGACTGAGAAAGTCAAACTGGAAACCGAAGCAGAAAAATTGCGTGCAGAGCAGCAGGAATTGAAAGCGGAAGCTGACGATCTGAGTGTCCAGCTGGAAACGCAGCAACTTGCGCTTACAAAGGAGAAAGAACACACTGCAGCACGGCTGGCAGAATGGAAGAGCCGGGAGGACAGCCTGAAAACAGAATTAAAGCGCAAAAAGGCAGAGGCTCAGACGATTTTCCAGAAACAACAGCAGGAGATTCGGCAGTTAAAACAGCAGTTGGCAGCTTTAAAGTCAGATCATGCAAGAAGTGCAGGACAGAGTAGCCTGGACGGCTTGAAGAATGGTCTGGGACAGATGCTCTTTAAGGTTACAGGAAATGCAGGCAGAAATAGTGCTGGAAAACGCAGCGAAGCGATGCGGCAGTGGGATGCAGACAGCTACAGCGAAGAAAGAACGCAGTGGGGATATGCAGAAAATCCTAGCCGTGCCGAAAAAACGCAGGGACAAGCAGATGACTACAGGGAAAAATCGCAGGAAATCGTAAAAACGGACTATGCGAGTCAAAAAAACGATACGGCAGTCACAGAGCAGGGCGCGCCCGCTGCAGGACAGAACATGACCGTTACGGCTGCAGTCCACCCTGCGTCCGACACAATTTCCGATGTCGCACTCGACACCACATCTGATACAGTTCCGGCGCCCACCGCACCGGATGAAAATAGCTTGACTGATACGGTCAATAAGACGACCGACGACGCGATCGCAGAAGCTGCAAAAGCCTGCGAGGACATGCAGGCGGCACAGGAAGCCAAAACGCAGGATCCGGAGAATGCGGATGCGCAACAAAAGCAGCAGGAAAAAGATACTTATTATAAAGAGCATGTGAATACGGTCAACGAGACGATCGCCCGGGCGCAGGAGCGGATTGCAAAAATGCTTCAGGAGCTTCAGACAGAGGTAGAATAAAAGGGAACCCTTTTGGACAGACTAAAGCAAAAAGTCCGGGAGGAAGATTTCCATGACGATGAAAAAAGTGAGCGGCGATCTGGCGAAGAACAGAGACTATCTGGATCGACAGCTGGGCGTTGGGGAAAGCTTTGACGTATTGTACCGAAATGTGGAGATCGGGAAGAAAAATGCAGCTTTGTATATGATCGACGGGTTCTGTAAAGATGAAGTGATGCAGAAGCTGCTACAGCATTTTATCGGAATCACGAAAGAGCAGATGCCGGAGGACGCGGCAGAGATGAGCAGGCAGCTTGTGCCTTATGGAGAGGTCGATCTGTGCGGCGATCTGGATGAAATCTGCAGACAGGTGATGTCCGGCGTGACCGCCCTGCTGCTGGAGGGATATGAGCAGGGCATTTTGATCGATGCCAGAACCTATCCGGCGCGAAGTGTCGGGGAGCCGGAAAAGGATAAGGTGCTGCGCGGTTCGAAGGACGGTTTTGTGGAAACCATTGTCTTTAACACGGCGCTGATCCGCCGCAGGATCCGAAGCACACAGCTGAGGATGGAAATGCTGCAGGCAGGAAAAACGTCCCACACCGACATCGTTTTGTGCTATATGGAGGATCGGGTAGATCAGCAGTTCCTTGAAAAGATCCGGAACCGGATTCAGAACCTGCAGGTGGATGCGCTGACGCTGAACCAGGAAAGCCTTGCGGAGTGCCTGTATCAGGGACGTTGGTGGAATCCGTTTCCGAAGTTCCGATTTTCTGAACGTCCGGACACCGCGGCGGCACAGGTGTTGGAGGGAAATATCATCATTCTGGTGGACAACTCGCCGTCGGCGCTGATCACACCGACCTCCCTGTTTGACGTGCTGGAGGAAGCGGACGATTATTATTTTCCGCCGATCACGGGAACGTATCTGAGACTGTCGCGCCTGCTGATCGCCATTGTAACGTATTTTCTGACACCGACGTTTCTTTTGTTGATGGAATATCCACAGTGGATTCCCAAAGGCTTTGAGTTCATCGCAGTGCGGGATACGGTCTATATTCCGCTGATCTGGCAGCTTTTATTGCTGGAGCTTGCAATCGACGGTCTGAAGCTTGCGGCGGTCAACACCCCGAATATGCTCAGTACACCGCTGTCGGTCATGGCGGCGTTGGTTTTGGGAGAGTTCAGCGTAAAGAGTGGGTGGTTTAATAGTGAGGTCATGTTGTACATGGCATTCGTCGCAGTCGCCAACTACACACAGAACAGCCTGGAGCTTGGCTATGCGCTGAAATTTATGCGGATTATCAATTTGGTGCTGACGGCAATTTTTGGCGTCTGGGGATATGTTGGAGGAATCGTGATTCTGGCGGTTTCTCTGTTGTTTAACCGGACGGTGAGCAGCAGAAGCTATCTGTATCCACTGGTGCCGTTTCATGGAAAACAGCTCGGGCATCAGCTGTTTCGGACAAGGCTGCCGGCGGCAAGAAAATAGGCCTGGCGCAGGGGTGGAAAATGAAAAAGCAGCACTGGCAGCGCTTGTGAGAAAATGGTGCGAAGAAAAGGATAATGCAGTCAGGATGGAGTCCAGGATGAAAACAGTAATTGCAATCGATTCTTTTAAAGGAAGCATGACTTCGATGGAGGCTGGAAACGCGGCGGCAGCAGGCGTGAAAGCAGTTTTCCCGGACGCTGAGATCGTCGTGCGTCCGCTGGCGGACGGCGGGGAAGGCACGGTGGAAGCACTGACAACCGGAATGGGCGGACGCATGGAAACAGCGCTGGTAAGCGACCCGCTCGGCAGGAAAATTTCAGCGTCCTACGGTATTTTGGAAAAAAATAAAACAGCGGTAATAGAAATGGCGGCAGCTGCAGGGCTGCCGTTACTTTCCAAAGAAGAACGCAATCCGCTACATACAACGACCTACGGCGTTGGGGAGCTGATCCGGGATGCGATTCGGAAAGGCTGCAGGCATTTTATTGTCGGGATCGGCGGCAGTGCGACAAACGACGGCGGAGTTGGGATGCTTTCGGCGCTTGGATTTGAATTCCTGGATAAAAGTGGTCAGCCGGTGCGAAACGGGGCGGCCGGGTTAGCCGATCTTGCGGAAATTCGGAGTGGACATGTACTGCCGGTTTTAAAGGAGTGCACGTTTCGGGTTGCCTGTGACGTGGAAAATTCCCTCTGCGGAGAGCTTGGCTGCAGCAGCGTATTCGGACCGCAAAAGGGTGCTGATGAAAAGAGCATCCGGCAGATGGATCAATGGCTCTTTTCCTATGCACAGCTGACGAAAGAGCACTTTCTACAGGCAGATGAAAATTGTCCGGGTGCGGGTGCTGCTGGCGGTCTTGGATTTGCATTCCAGAGCTACTTAGGTGCGCGGCTCGAGCCGGGAATCCGGATTGTATTGGAAGAGACCGGGCTGGAACGCGAGATGGCGGACGCGGATTTTGTCCTTACCGGAGAGGGCAGGATGGACGAACAGACTGCGATGGGGAAAGCCCCTGCGGGCGTGGCAAAGCTCGCGAAAAAGCATGGCTGTACGGTGATCGCTTTTGCCGGAGCACTGCAGGAGGGCTTTGCAGTCTGCCATGAGATCGGAATCGACGCAGCGTTTTGCATTCAGAAAAGGGCAGTCAGCCTGGAAGAGGCGATGGATCGGGACGCTGCGATGCAAAATCTGACGGATACCTGCAAAGAGGCGTTCCGGCTGGTGAAAGCTGTCGTGGGTGTTCCACAATGAGACAGTATTCTATGTCTCATATTGCCGGTGTTGTCCCACAATGAGGTGTTGACAATTATCCCGTTTTAGCGCAGAATATAAGGATGACTGGTTAGGAATGACGAATCCTGTAGAAAGCAGTCAAAGCAAAGAAACGGAGATTTAAGATTGAAAAATAAAATTTTTCAATCGCGAGATTTGTGTCTGCGCGCACTTGAC